>Ga0079226_10001605_pt1 | contig 17328 bp, 15 predicted proteins | sample Poulit2014_FD_76345 | JGI IMG/M metagenome (GOLD analysis project Ga0079226, IMG submission 76345) | Agricultural soil microbial communities from Georgia to study Nitrogen management - Poultry litter 2014 | ecosystem: Environmental > Terrestrial > Soil > Agricultural land | place: USA: Georgia...
AAGGGGTTTGAAGATCTATCTTAAAAAAAAATAAACACTTATTTATATCCATAGTAAATTAAACTATTTATATATTATAAATACATAAAATAAATATTTATGATAAAATGAAATTACTAGAGATGACTAAGATATGTATTTGAGCGGAGAAGGAGGTTGATGACCTTGAAATGGTCAGAAGCAAGGGGAAATTATCCAAATAAATGGTTACTATTTGAAGCCATAGAAGCATATTCAAAGGATGGGCAAAGAGTTGTTGAAGAGCTCTCTGTTATTAATATATTTGATGAGGGTAAAGATGCCCTTAAAGAGTATTCTGAAAAACATAAAAAAGACAAAAATAGGGAAATGTATGTCTATCACACAAACAACAAAGAACTAATAATAGAAGAGAGAAATTGGATTGGGGTTAGAAAGTATGGTTAAATTAGATCTTAAATACGGACTTCCATTTTGTAAAATTACCCTTATCTATAAAGGTAAATTTATGGCATTAGACAATGTACTTATAGATACTGGATCAGGTGGTACTGTTTTGAAAATGGATAGGGTAGATGAATTAGGAATTACAATAGAAAAAGATGACACTATAGAAACTATTTCAGGAGTTGGTGGAGTAGAATTTGTATACAAGAAAAATATTGATAGAATAAAACTTGGGAATTTAGTAATTAGTAACTTTACAATTGAAGTAGGAGTCATGGATTATGGATTTGAAATAAATGGAATAATAGGTATGGATTTTTTAAAGGAAGTAGGAGCAATTATTGATTTAGATAAAATGGCTATATATGATATAAAAATATAAATATAAAATATATGGAATATGTCATATAAGTAGATTTATGTAAATCAATTAATTATAGGGCGGAGGGATGAAGATATGGATATTAAATTAGCTACTCCAAAATGTGAAGATTATTATGAGGTTGATAAACTATTATTACACTTGCATAATAAACATGTAGCTGATTATCCAACTTTCTATAATGAATTAGATGCTTTTAATAATCAAGAAGAATACAATAAATTTATCAAGAAAGATGGTAGAATTATTATACTCGCTAAACAATTAGAAGGAGTTGTAGGGCTACTATGGGCAGAGATAAAAGAAAAGCCTGAAAGTAAATATATTAAAAGTCGTAAAGAGTTATGGCTGGAAGGGATAATCGTCAATAATTGTTATAGGAATTTAGGGATAGGCAAATTGCTTATGGAAGAACTAATATTCATAGGTAAAAAGGGCAATTTTGATAGTATAGAATTAATGGTGTGGAATAAGAATGACGAAGCAATAAACCTCTATAAGAAGTATTTTGAAAAAAGGGCAATCATTATGACATATCCTTTATAGAGTGATGAAGTAGAATAAGACACATAATTTATTTTTTACGTCGCAGTTGTAAGCGCCTCGTGTCAAGTTAATGACACGAATATATTCAAGCAATCTAAGATAATAAAAAATACAATAAACATAGTAAGCAACTAGCTTAGAGAGAATTAATCAATAAATTAGTTCTCTCTAAAATATATCTAAAACTATAAAAACATCTTAAAATCATGTAAAATACCCTAATTTCACCCGACTCAGCCTCTGGAACAGGGGTATGTTTTCAGAAGCAATAAATTATATAAATTAGAGTTTCCCCATTTTTTTATATTTAAAACTTTTAAACTTTGATTTTTCAATGCTTTCAGCATACATTTCCATGTGTTGGAAGTAACCCCTGAAAGTTTGTTGACATGAGGGGTTAATGAAATAATGGGGAAACTCTAATTAAAATTACTATTGACAAAGTAAAAACTTATTAATATAATATAGCTGGAACATGGTTCCGATATTATTTTAGAAGAGGAGAAAAATATGTCTGAAATGATAGTTGCTGTAGACCGTGCTTTAGAGATTTTGCTAACTCTATACAATAATGGAAAAGAAATGGGAGTCTCTGAAATTGGCAGAATATTAGATCTACATAAAAGTACAATCCATAGATCCTTAGCTACTTTAGAGAACAAAGGTTTTGTATATCAAAACAAAGAAACTGGCAAGTATTGGCTAGGAATTAAGATTTATGCTATGGGTTTACTCATTGGTGAAAAATTATCTTTAGGAGATTTAGTTAAACCTTATGCGAAAGAACTTTTTGATGAATTTCAGGAGGTAGTCAATGTTTCTATTTTAGACAAAAGTTCAACGGGTGCATATAAAACTATTATAATATTAAAAGAGGTAGATACAAATAAAGTACTTTCAGTAAATCCTAACATTGGTTCTAGTTCTGATGCCCATACTTCATCTGTAGGAAAATGTTTACTTGCATTTTCTAAGGATATTGATTTTGAGAAAGTATCAAAAAAACCTTTAAAAGAATATACAGAAAATACTTTATCAAATTGGGATGATCTAATTGATGAACTTGAAGAAGTAAGGAAAAATGGTTATGCAATAGATGATGAAGAACAAGAAATAGGACTTACATGTATAGGAGCACCTATATTAGATAGAGAAGGACATGCTGTTGCAGCTATTAGTTTGTCAGGTCCTAGTTCTAGGATGAAAAAAGGGGATTTTGAAGAAAAAATCTTAAAAGTTAAGGAAACGGCTCAAAATATTAGCATGGTTGTTAGACAGTTAAATTAGGAAAAGTATATAAGTCAGGTGGGTATATATCCACCTGATGATAGAAATATATATATTTTTTTATACCCTATTTTCGGAACGATGTTCCGGATATTGCGTAACAAAAGATAGTTATAAAAATGGAGGGCAGAAAATGGAAACCAATGAGGGAAAAATAGAACCAAGTTTAAGGCTTTCTTTATTTGTAATTTTATCAATAATCACAATATTGTTTTTAGGAATATTATTATTTAATGTAGACCTTCATGTATTGTTGATTATAGCACTAAGCTTTAGTTGTATTGTATCTTATAGATTAGGATATAACTTTGACGAGCTAACAGAAGGTATGAAAAAAAGTATCAGCGAAATAATGCCTGCTATGATGATATTTATTCTAATTGGTGTAATAATTAGCTCTTGGATTAGTTCAGGGACGGTGCCGGCAATTATATATTATGGACTTCAATTTCTTAATCCTAGTTTATTTCTTCCAATAGGTTTAGTATTATGTAGTGTAACTTCATTAGCTATTGGAACTTATTGGGGGACCGTAGGGACTATAGGAATAGCTTTAATGGGAATGGGAAATGGTTTAGGAATTCCAGCACCTATAACAGCAGGAATGATAATTTCAGGAGCATATTTTGGTGATAAAATGTCACCTATTTCCGATACTACTAATCTTGCTGCAGCAGCATCTGGTTCTGATTTATATGATCATATTAAATCTATGGCTTATACTACAATACCATCTTATATAATAGCTCTAATTATATATGCATTAATAGGTCTTAAATATTCAAAAGGTGCAGTGAATAGAGAGGAAATTGATTTATTGATAAAGACATTAGGTTCAAATTTTAATATGAATCCAATAGTATTTTTACCGATGGTAATATTGTTTACATTAAATATAAAAAGAGTACCAGCAGTACCAGCTATGATAATTGGTTCTGCAACAGCTGTTATTATAGCTGTCATAGTGCAGGATTCATATATAAATCAAGTTATATACTCAATAAACTATGGTTATTCAGGTAATACAGGAGTTGAACTGGTAGACAAGCTGTTAAATAGGGGTGGTATCCAAAGTATGATGTGGACTTTTTCCCTAGCTTTTATTGCCATATCTTTAGGTGGAGTATTAGAACATGTAGGATATTTGAGAACTTTGATAGGTAGCTTTATACATAAAATTCATAGCCCAGGGTTATTGTCGATAATAGTTATCTTGTCAACAACTATTGGAAGTGCAGCTATGGGAGAGGTTTATTTAAGTATTATTCTAAATGGCAACTTATACAAGGATGAGTTTAAGAATAAAGGTTTAAAACCTTCTATGTTAAGTAGATATTTAGAAGAAGGAGGAACTTTAACTCAAGTCTTTATACCTTGGTCAACAGGAGGAGCTTTTGTGGCATCAACTCTTGGGGTTGGAACATTTGAATATGCACCCTATGCATTGTTAAATTATATAAATCCAATTGTATCAATAATCTTTTCCTTCTTAGGTATCTTTGTACTTTGGGAAAGTAGGCCAATGGAGAAAATGATAAATCTTAATAAGTCAGAATCTATTCAATTTTAAAATTTGATTATAAATATAAGAAAAGGAGATTTATATGAATATTCTAGTTATTAATCCAGGAGGTACATCAACTAAAATATCTGTATTTGAAAACGAAAATGAAATTTTTAAAAAGAGTATAAAACATACCCAAGAAGACTTAAATAATTTTGAAACTGTATTTGATCAATATAAATATAGGAAAAATTTAATATTAAATACTTTAAGCGAAAATGGTTTTCAAATGTCAAACTTTGATTGTGTAGTAGGTAGAGGTGGTTTGATGAAAGCTATTAGTGGTGGCACATATAAGGTGAATGAAAAGAGGGGAAATAGTTATGAAAGAAATAGTATTTGCAGGAGCAGGTGGACAAGGAGTACTTACGTCAGGATTATTAATATCTCAAATTGCTGTTTTTAAGGGGTATCATGCAACATGGATTCCTCAATATGGCTCAGCTATGAGGGGGGGAACTGCTAATTGTACGGTGAAGTTTGGTAAAGAGTATATATATAACCCATCTCAAGAGGAGCCAGACGTATTATTGGCTATGAATACTCCTTCTTTTGAAAAGTTTCTTCCTTTAGTAAAACCAGGAGGCACTATCATTATAAACAGTGATATGGTAGATTCTGAAATAAATACAAGGGATGATATTAAAATAGTAGAAGTTCCTTGTCTAACTATGGCTGAAGGTATTAATCATCCTAAGGGTGCCAATATAATTATGGCAGGAGTAATTGTAAAAATAACAAAATATTTCACAGAAGAAGAGGCACTAAACGGAATGAACGATATGTTCAGAAAGAAAGGGAAGGAGAAGTTTGAAAAGTTTAATACAGAAGCATTTAAATTAGGATATAATTTTATCTAATATTAAAGGTTTAAAATTTTATTAAACTTTCCATTCTAAAAATATATGCTTCTTTTAAAGAAGCGAAGTGATATAATATATAAATATAATACTAGAACCTACACAATGTATAATATATGTGTAGGTTCTAGTATTATAGGGCAAATATACTATACAGATGATTATTACAAGAGTATATAGTTAATAAGATGTAGACAGAAAAATATATAATATATTATAAGAGATAGTTTAGTATTAATTTATGGAAAGGAAGCTAATTATGAAAAGATTTATTGAACTAAGCAATATTGAGAAAATATATAAAACAGGAGAGGTAGAAATAAAAGCTCTAGATGGAATGGATTTCTCTATAGATAAAGGAGAGTTTGTAATAATAGTAGGAGCTAGTGGTGCCGGTAAAAGTACTGTTTTAAATATAATGGGGGGTATGGATTCTCCAACTAGTGGTGAACTAATAGTAGATGGAGATGAAATTAGTAAATACAATCCAAAAGAATTAACTTCCTACAGAAGATATGATATAGGTTTTGTATTCCAATTTTATAATTTAGTTCAAAATCTTACAGCCCTTGAAAATATAGAACTGGCTACACAAATATCTAAAGATCCTTTTAAGCCAGAAGAAATTTTAGAGCAAGTAGGTCTTAAAGATAGGATGGATAATTTCCCAGCACAACTTTCTGGGGGAGAGCAACAAAGGGTAGCTATTGCAAGGGCCTTAGCTAAAAATCCTAAATTATTATTATGTGATGAACCAACGGGGGCTTTAGATTATAACACTGGTAAAGCTATTTTAAAATTATTACAGGATACTAGTAGAAATATGGGGATGACTGTAGTAGTTGTTACTCATAACACGGCTATTGTTCCTATGGCAGATAAAGTTATAAGTATTAGAAGTGGAAAAGTAGAAAGTACCACTATTAATGATAAACCTATACCCGTAGAGAGGATTGAGTGGTAGTATGAAAAATGCCTTACTTAAAGATATATTTAGGGAAATAAAAGGTTCTCTTAGTAAGTTTTTTTCTATTTTTGCTATAGTAGCTTTAGGAGTAGGGTTTTTTGCTGGAATTAAGGCAACTTGTCCAGATATGAAAATTACTGCAGATAAATACTTTGATGAATATAGACTTATGGATATAAGACTTGTATCAACTATAGGTTTTAATGATGAAGATGTGGATATGATTAAAAAAGTATCAGAAGCAGAAGGTGTTCAGTCTAGCCATTCTATAGATGTTTTAGTTAATGGAAAAGATGGGGATATGGTTTTAAAAGTTCTTTCCTTACCAATAGATAAGATTAAAAATCCTGATGAGTCCTATATAAATAGAACAAAATTAGTAGAAGGAAGATATCCTAAAAAGCCGGGAGAAGCTGTTGCTGAAAAGGGTAAAATGAATAATTCAGAATTAGTAATAGGTTCTAAAGTAAAATTATTTTCTGGAACTGATGAAAATATTAATGAAAATTTAAAAAGAGATAAGTATACTATTGTAGGTATGGTAGAAACCCCTTATTATATAACAGATGAAAGAGGTACTACGGATATTGGAAATGGGAAAGTAGATAGTTTTATAATGATTCCTGATGAAAATTTTAAAATGCCTGTTTACACAGATGTTTTTTTAATTTTTAAAAATGCCCGGGAAAAATTAACCTTTGATAATGAATATAATGAGATTCTTGAACCAGTAAGGAAAAGTCTTGATAAGTTAGGAAAGACTAGGGCTAAAAAGCGTTATGATGAAATAATAGATGAGGCAAATGAAAAGCTAAATGATAGTAAAGAAGAACTTAAAGATGGAGAGAGAATAGCTGAAGAGGGGTTAGCAGCGGCAGAAAAAGAAATTGAAAAGGGAGAGAAGGAAATATTAGATGGTGAAAATAAGCTTAATGAAAAAGAAAAGGAATTTAAAGATACTATAAAGGAAGCGGAAAATAAGATAGCTAATGGGGAAAGAGAATTAGAAAAGGGAGAAAAAGAATATAAAGAAAGATACAAAGTTTTTACAGAAGCTAAAAAACAAGCAGAAATTGAAATTCCTAAAGCAGAAAATAAGATAAAGGAAAGTGAAAATCAAATATCCCAGGCTAAAGCTAATAGGAAAGAAATAGAAAAACAATTAGAAGAGCTAGAAAAATTTGAAGAAGAATTAGGTGAATTACCTGAAGAATTACAAAAAGAAAAATTAAAACTTCAGCAAGGTTATGCTGAAATTAATGAAAAATTAGAAGCTGGGGAAAAAGAACTAAAGAAAGGTAAAGCTGAGTTAGAGTTAAGAAAAAAAGAGTTAGAAGAAGGAGAAAAAGAGCTTACGGTAGCCAGAAAAACATTAGATAATTCAAAAGAAGAATTAGGCAAGGAAAAATCAAAACTTAAGGATGCAAAGATAAAAGCTGAAAATGAATTTGCTATTGGTCGCAAAGAATTGGAAGACTCTAAAGAAGAACTAGAAAAAGGAAAAGAAGGTTATGAAAAGGCTGAAAAAGAAACAGAGGAAGAATTAAAAGAAGCACGTGAAAAAATAGCTGAAGGTGAAGAGGAAATAAAAGGTATTAAGGAACCAAAATGGTATGTAATTAAGAGAAATCAAACCTTAGATTTTATAGATTATGAAATGGCAGCAGATAGAATAGATGCTATTGCAAAAGTATTTCCAGTATTCTTTTTTCTTATAGCGGCTTTAGTATCTTTTACGACTATGACTAGAATGGTTGATGAACAAAGAATATATATAGGTACTCTTAAAGCTTTAGGTTATAGTAAAATAGCCATAGCCTCTAAATATATTATATATGCAGGTCTTGCCAGTATAGGTGGCGGTATATTAGGAGTATTACTAGGTTTTAAGGTTTTTCCTACTATAATATTTAATTCTTATAGAATTATGTATATAATGCCCCCTATAGTAACGGAGTTCAATATATACTATGCTATAATTTCAATAATATTTGGGGTGTTTTCCACTACATTTGCTGCTTGGTCTTCAGTTTATAAAGAGCTTGTAGAAACTCCTGCATTACTTATGCGGCCAAAAGCTCAAAAATCAGGAAAGAGGATTTTACTTGAAAGAATAAAACCTATATGGTCTAGACTTAATTTCACACAAAAGGTTACTGTTAGGAATTTAATTAGATATAAAAAACGGTTATTTATGACTATACTGGGTGTAGGAGGCTGTACCGCCTTAATGGTAGCAGGATTTGGTCTTAAAGATTCTATTTTAGAAACTCCCAAAAAACAATATGACGAAATATATCAATATGATATGGTGGTAGACTTGAAAGATGAAGGGCTGAAAGATGCTAGGAAGTTAGTGGAAAAAAATAAAGGAATATCTGAGTATTTATTAATAAAGGAAGAAAATATTAAACTGGGTGTTAAAGAAGAAAAAGATGCTTCCCTTATTGTTCCCAAAGATTTCAATAGAATGGAAAATTTTATAGTTTTGAGAGATAGGGTAACGGGAGAAAAAATCCCATTAAGAGATGACGGAATAATTTTAACAGAAAAAATGTCTAATTTATTGGGTGTAAATCTTGGAGATGAACTATATATTAAAGATGAAGGTAATGAAAAGGTAAAAGTGAAGATAACAGGAATTACTGAAAACTACGTTGCTCATTATATATATATGACTCCAAAATTGTATGAAAAACTTTATGATGAAGAAGTAGGATTTCAAAAATTATTAACCAAAAATGTTGATACATCTGATAAATTTGAAGAGGAACTATCAACAGAACTTTTAAAGAACTCTGAAGTTGTTTCTGTAGATTTTATAACTGGCATAAGTAGTAGTTATGAAGATATGGTAGGTAGCTTAGATTATGTGGTATTAGTATTAATTATTTCTGCAGGAGCTTTGGCTTTTGTAGTTCTATATAATTTAACCAATGTAAATATTAGTGAAAGAATGCGAGAAATAGCCACTATTAAAGTTCTTGGATTTTATGATAATGAAGTTTCTGCCTATGTATATAATGAGAATACTGTTTTAACTATAATAGGCATAATATTAGGGTTAATTATGGGATACTTTCTTCATAGATATATTATTTTAACTGGTGAAATAGACTATATAATGTTTGGAAGATTAATTAGACCCATAAGTTTTGTATATTCGGCTATTTTAACAATTATATTTGCTGTATTAGTAAACTTTGCAATGTATTTTAAATTACGAAAAATAGAAATGGTAGAATCTCTAAAATCCGTTGAATAGTATTAATAAACTCATAGATAAATGATTTATCTATGAGTCTATTATATTATTTAAATTTTATATCCCAGGAAATTCTTTTCTTTTTTTCTCAGTGTATTCTTCTAACATATCTTTTTCTGTTGTGTTTTTACAAAGTAGGCTTGTAAGTCCTTTTGTAGCTTCCTCATCATTATCATAACTATTTAAGATCCTACATACATAGCATTCACCAGTAGATAGTTCATGTAAAACATAGCCTTTCGTTAAACCTTCATTTACAAATTTCATTAAAAAACCCTCCTCGCAATTTCAATAAATAATTTCCAATAGAAAAAGTCCTTCCTATTTCAATAAGAAGGACTTAAATTAGCCATTTTATTATAACACCTCCTTATCGTTGTTAGCAGAACCACCTTACTATTCAGTAGGTTGGTATAGGGTCATTGAGCTAACTCTCTACCCTAATCTTGATAAGCAATATTAACTTGTATATTTATTGTATCATAATTTAGAGGAATTGTATAATATGCTATAATATTTTTAATAGTATAATGTTTTTTAAAATATGAGTAGTTGAAAGGATGTAGAAATGAGTAAAATATTAGTATTAGCAGAAAAACCTTCTGTAGGTAGGGATATAGGAAGAGTTTTAAACTGCAATAATAAAAGAAATGGTTATTTAGAAGGGAATAAATATATAGTGACTTGGGCTTTGGGCCATTTAGTAACTATAGCTGGACCAGGAGATTATAATAAAAGGTATGAATCTTGGAAATTAGAAGATTTACCTATACTTCCTCCATACTTAAAGCTTAAGGTTATAAAATCCAGTAGCAAGCAGTTTTATATAGTAAAGAAACAGATGAATAGAAAAGATGTATCTGAAATAGTAATTGCTACAGATGCAGGTCGAGAAGGAGAACTTGTAGCTAGATGGATTATAGAAAAGGCTCATGTAAATAAACCTATTAAACGACTTTGGATTTCATCTGTTACTGATAAGGCTATAAAAGATGGATTTAATAAATTAAGACCTGGTAAAGATTATGAAAGTCTTTATGAATCTGCTGTTGCACGGGCAGAGGCAGATTGGGTTGTAGGAATAAATGCTACTAGGGCTTTAACATGTAAACATAATGCTCAACTTTCCTGTGGTAGAGTACAAAGTCCTACTTTAGCAATGATAGCTAAAAGGGAAGAAGAAATAAGGAACTTTAAGGGAAAAGAATATTATGGAATAGATGCTTTCTTTAATAAATTAAAGTTAGTATGGCAAGAAAAAGGTAGTAATCAAAGAAGAACTTTTAATAAGGAAAAATGTGATAAAGCTCTTAATAGTATAAATGGAAAGGATGCCAAGGTTGTAGATGTAAGAAAGGTAGATAAAAGGAGTTATCCGCCAAAGTTATATGATTTAACTGAACTTCAAAGAGATGCTAATAGAATATTTAATTATTCAGCAAAGGAAACACTTTCTATTATGCAAAATCTATATGAAAGACATAAATTATTAACTTATCCAAGAACAGATTCTAGGTATATTTCTGAAGATGTAGTAGGTACTTTAGATGAAAGAATTAGGGCTTGTAATATTGGTTCCTATAATAAATTTGCTTCTAAAATTTTAAAGAAACCTATAAGAGGAAATAAATCATTTGTAGATAATAGTAAGGTTTCAGATCATCATGCCATTATTCCAACAGAAGAGAGGGTATTATTAAGTGAGTTAAGCAATAAAGAACGAAATATATATAATTTAGTTCTTAAACGATTTTTTGCAGTTCTATATCCTCCTTTTAAATATGAAGAAACAACTATAAAAGTTAAAATAGGAGAGGAAACTTTTATTGCTAAAGGTAAAAATATTATATCCCAAGGTTGGAAAGAAGTTTATTCCAATGATTATCAAGAGGAAGAAGATGATGCTATTTTAGAACAAGTATTGCCAAGCATAAAGAAAGGAGATACTTTAAGAATATCTTCAATTGTTCAAACCAAGGGTATGACTAGACCACCAGCACCCTTTAATGAAGGAACTTTATTATCGGCTATGGAAAACCCAAAAAGGTATATGGAGGGAGAAAGTAAAGAGTTAATTAATATAATTGGAGAAACTGGCGGTATTGGTACAGTAGCTACAAGGGCGGATATTATTGAAAAGTTATTTAATACCTTTTTAATAGAGAAGAGAGGTAAGGATATTTTCATAACTTCAAAAGGAAAACAACTTCTTGAATTAGTTCCAGAAGAATTAAAATCCCCTGCATTAACGGCAGAGTGGGAACAAAAGCTTGGGGCTATAGCTAAGGGTAAATTGAAAAGGAAGACTTTTATAAATGAAACGAAGGAATACTCAAAATCTATTGTCAAAGAAATTAAAAACAGTGATGCAGTATTTAGACATGACAATATAACTAGAAGTAAATGTCCTGAATGTGGTAAGTATATGTTAGAAGTAAAAAATAAAAAAGGCACTATGTATATTTGCCAGGATAGAGAGTGTGGATATAGGAGAAATATTTCTCAAAGGACTAATGCTAGATGTCCAAACTGTAAAAAAAGATTAGAATTACGTGGAGAAGGAGAAGGTAGAATCTTTACTTGTAGTTGTGGATATAGAGAAAAGCTTTCCGCATTTAATGAAAGAAAGAAAAAGTATAATAATAAGGTTTCTAAAAAGGAAGTCAATAGATACCTTAAAAAACAAAAGAAAGAAAACAAAGAGCCTATTAACACCCAATTAGCAGACGCTCTTTCAAAACTTAAATTGGATTAGTTGAAAAGAAACAGTTTTTCTAGCTGTTTCTTTTCTATTTTTTAATTTCAAGAAACTATAAAATATATTGTAAAATAGTTGACAAATAAAAAACTAAAGGCTATTATACGTATATAACCATATGGACATATAAGAATATGGCTCTGCTCATTATTATATACGTTGGGAGGAAATAATATGGGAAATAAAGCAAAATTATATTTACTTACAGGATTTTTAGGTTCAGGAAAGACTACTTTTCTTACTAATATTCTAGAGGATTTATCAGATAATAAAGTGGCAGTTATAATGAATGAATTTGGTAAGGTAGGAATAGACGGCCCTATAATAGAAAAAGAAGGAATGGAGCTTGTAGAAATAAATAAAGGTTCTATATTTTGCTCCTGTTTACAACTTTCGTTTGTATCAGCTTTAGTGGAAATGGCAGATAGAAATATGGAATATGTCTTTGTTGAAAGTTCAGGATTGGCAGATCCATCAAATATAGGAGAATTCTTAGATGCAGTAGAAGTGGCAAAAGGTGATGTATATGATTATAGTGGAGCAATCTGTATCGTAGATGGAGTTAATTTTTTAGAGCAAATAGAAAAGGAAGAAACTGTTGAAAGACAGCTTAAATTCTGCCACTTAGCAGTTATATCTAAAGTTGATCTAATAGATAATGAGAAACTAAATAAAGTAAAAGCAAAAATTAGAGAAGTAAATGAGAAAGTACCTATTGTAGAATCTATAAATGGTGAAATAGATTATAATTTCCTGGGAGAAGATCTTATAGGAAAAGGCTGGCTTGGAGTAGAAGATACTACTAATACTCCAGAAAATAGACCGAAAACTTTAACATTAACTTATGATGGCAATATAACTAAGGATCAACTTACTCAATTTATAGATACTATTAAAAAAGACTGTTATAGAATGAAAGGTTTTTTCAAGCTTGAAGATGGTTGGAATCAAGTTGATGTAGTTGGTAAAAGAATAGATTATAAATTAACTAATAAAAATGAAGAGAAATCTCAATTAATTATAATATCTAAAGTTGGGCCTCAAATAATTAGACCAATATTTAGTAATTGGGAAGAAATTGTAGGAGATAAGATGAAATTAAGATAATTAAGGGAGAGGAAGAAATATAATGGAAAAGCTTACGAATTATTTTAAATTACTTTCGGATGAAACTAGATTAAGAATAATGGCCCTTTTATACCATGGGGAATTTTGTGTTTGTCAATTAAGTGGCATAACAGGAATATCTCAGCCAAATATGTCTAAACATCTTGGGAAGCTTAGAGATGCAGGGTTAGTAAAAGATGAGAGAAAGGAACAATATATTTTCTATTCTTTAAATATTGAAGAAGAATTGTTCGAAAATATACTTAAAGATATAGCTGAAAACATAGAAGACTATTCCACTTTGAAATTAGATATAGAGAAAAGTAAAGCAGCAGCAAAATATATTGAAATAGCTAACAAGAGCAAAAGAATTTCAAAATAATAGAGTATAGTTTTAAATTGAAAATAAAGTATTTAAATTACGACTATATTTATTGTATGAGGTGGTAATTAAATGGCTATATTTACTTTTTTAAATGACCAATTACTTAAGATGAAATGGCTTTGGAATTTGATAGAGATATTAGTAGAAAAGTTCTTTAAACTATCTATAAATAGCCGTATAGGTGGTAGTATTCACTTTTTCATCTATGATACTATAAAAATATTTATACTTTTATCAGTAATGATTTATTTAATATCCTATATCCAAAGTTATTTTCCACCAGAGAGAACTAAGAAAATTATTGGTGGTATCAAGGGCGTTAAAGGAAATATATTAGGAGCTTTATTAGGCATTTTAACCCCCTTTTGTAGTTGTTCTAGTATACCTATTTTTGTAGGTTTTGTTTCTGCAGGATTACCTTTAGGAGCTACTTTTTCATTTTTAATATCTTCACCTATGATTGATTTGGCATCTCTTATGCTGCTAATGTCTTTCTTCGGTACTAAAATTGGAGTAGTTTATGTAGTAGTAGGTGTAATTGTAGCAGTTATGGGAGGAGTATTAATTAATAATTTAAAGATGGAAAAGTATGTTGAAGATTACGTATGGGCAGTAGATGGTGCTGAGGTTGAACCTAAGGGAATGACTCGTAAAGATAGAATGGAATTTTCAAAGGATCAGGTAAAAGATATAGTTGGTAGAGTATGGCCCTATATTTTAGTCGGAGTAGGTATAGGTGCAGGAATTCATAATTGGGTTCCCCAATCTATTATAGAAAGAATTTTAGGAGAGAATAATCCTTTCTCAGTTTTAATAGCTACTTTTATTGGTATACCAATTTATGCTGATATATTTGGTACTCTTCCAATAGCAGAAGCTTTGTTGGCTAAAGGAGTAGGGATTGGTACAGTTATAGCTTTTATGATGGGAGTAACTACTCTTTCAATTCCATCTTTAGTAATGTTAAGTAAGGTTGTAAAACCAAAATTATTAATTACATTTGTAGCTATTGTAACGTTGGGAATAATAATAGTTGGATACGGACTTAATGCTTTTTCCTTTATATTTGTATAGCAATGAATTAGAGAATATAGATGTTTGTGAATAGAAATATATTTTAGAAGGGAGGAAATAGAATCTATCATGTTTTTTCGCAACTAAAAATATAGTTTATTATGACTAGATTCTGTATAGTTTTATGGAAATAAAAATATTAGGTGTAGGTTGTTCTAAATGTGATAAATTAGAAAAAAATTTAAATAAGGCTTTAGAAGACTTAAAATTAGATGCTACTATAGAAAAAGTAGCTGATTTAAAGGAAATTGTAGCCTATGGTGTTATGAATCCCCCAGCTCTTGTTATAGATGATGAGGTAAAAACCGTGGGTAAAGTTCCAAAGGTGAAAGAAATAAAAAAGTATTTTAGCTGAGTATTAAAGGACCTTGAAACCTTGTTTTCAAGGTCCTTTAATTTAGACTAATTCTATAGTAAATTACTAACAAATATGTTCTCAGTTTATACATTAGAAAATAAAATTTCTATAATTAATTAATGTTATTAACAAATTCTATTAATTCCTTCACAAATTCTTCATTTAAAGGTAAATCTGGTTTACTATAGGTGGCAAAGTTTCTATTTTTACTTTTAGGAGCATCTTTTAATATATGGTTCATCTTTTCTATTAGTATTAACTTAGAGTCTGGATTTCCTTGATGTAAATTTTCAGCATCCTCAACAGTAACTTGAAGATCATTTGTACCTTGGACAATTAATATTGGGACTTCTATTTTTGATATTTCTTCAGTAGGATTATATTTAAACCATGAAATCATATAAGGTTGAACACTAGGGCGAAATAATGCTTCTAAATCCTTATCTATATTTTCAACTAGATTTCCTTTCTTTAGTTCATCTAATATAGGTTGGCTTTTTTCAGCTATTTTTCCTGGTTGATCTTTTAGTTGTCGCACTAAAGTATCGTAAGCAGAGGAACCCATACCAGCTAAGGAAACATATCCTTGAATATCAGCTTGGGAAGCAGCTACTGCACCAATAAGGGCACCTTCACTATGGCCTACAATTATAATATCAGAAAATCTTTCATCTTCTTTAAGTTTTTCCACCCAATCTCTAACATCATCAATATAATCTTCAAAGACTAACTCTTCTTCACTTTTAATTAGACTAGAACTTTGGGCTATACCTCTTTTGTCATATCTTACTGAAGATACACCTTCTTCAGCTAAAGCCTCAGCTATCATTTTTAAACTATTATTTTCCCCAGAAATAGAAGGATTATTTCCATTTCTATCTGTAGGACCTGAACCAGCAATTATTAAAGCTACTGTTCCCTTTTCCATTTTTTCAGGGGTCATTAAAGTCCCATAAATTGTTCCATCTTCAGTTTCTAAATTATATTCTTCTTCACTATAGTTTTTCCCATGGCTTATTCCATCATTAGTACCATCTTTTTTCTTACAACCTGTAATATTTATTATGGAAATTATAATAAGGGTTAGTAAAAACAACTTAAATCTTATTTTCATAGTATTCTACCTCTCGATTATATAGTATTAATTATATTATAACATATGTTATAGTATATGTATAACAGAAAAAATAAGATACAGTAAGTTTGAAGTCAAAAAGAGAAAAATACATGGGATTGTGATGAACGGTACGCAAATGCAATGAATAACAACTTCTTATTAGAAATTGTTATTCATTGTATTTGGGATGTTGTTCATAATGACTATAATAATAGAGGCCATGGTGGTGAAAGCTTACTTTTTCTTTCTAATCTGATTTATTATAAAATAAATCAGGAACCCAATTAATGCATAAGGTAAAATATAAATTAGAACTATTATTAAATTTTGAAAAACTAACTTTATATAATATATGGAGTCATTAAAAGCATTTTTAATTTTTTGTCCAAATTTTGTTTCATTAGGGTCTTCGGGAGTTTCTTTAGCAGTATATTTATCTACTTCAGATATATCTAAATATACAGTGGAATATGAAACTTTATCATCCATATACTTTATATTGCCTATTAGACCTTCTTTTTCATTTATAGTATTATTGAGTTCATCTTCTAGTTTTAAAATATCCTCTATTTTATTAGCTTTCTCTAAAAGATTGAGAATTCTTTTTTCTTTAGTTTCCAAAACCTTTATTTTACTTTTTGTATCTAGATATTCTTTAGAAACATCAAGTTTTGATGTACTTTGAGATACAGTATTTCCTATCTTATTTGCCTCGTCAATAAAATTATTAGTATTTTTATCCGGTATTCTAATAGCATATTGGACTGATTTAAGTTTTTTATTATCCCTAAGATTATTAAAGTAAATTTCTGAGTACTCAACATATCCCTTGTGCTTATTAACTAGTTGATTTAGGTTGCTAACAGAATCATCAAAAGTTTTGGTTTCTATAGAAAGAGAAGTTTTTGTAATTATTTTTTCCAAATTTTCTTCAAAGGATTCATTGTTTTCATCAACTGCTTTGTCTTCTCTTTCCACAGTATCTTCAGCTAATAAACTTTCTTTTTCTATCTCTTCCCCACCAGGTGCATCCTTTTTACTAAAGGGGTTTCCATCAGAACTTTCTGTCGCCCTTTCTATACTAGAATCGTTCCTTTCAGTTGCATATTGATTATTTCTTGTCATTATTGTGTAGGCTATTGTTATAATAATAAGTATAGATATTATAGTTATTATTATACGCCTTTTTTTAGACAAAAGTTTCGCCTCCTTTAAAATTTTTAGTGAACTGG
>Ga0079226_10001606_pt1 | contig 17327 bp, 14 predicted proteins | sample Poulit2014_FD_76345 | JGI IMG/M metagenome (GOLD analysis project Ga0079226, IMG submission 76345) | Agricultural soil microbial communities from Georgia to study Nitrogen management - Poultry litter 2014 | ecosystem: Environmental > Terrestrial > Soil > Agricultural land | place: USA: Georgia...
TAAACGGTCTTCTGTTGTAAATATTTAATAATTTCTTCAGAAGACCGATCATAAGGAAACCATTTTATTTCTTTATCTCTTCTAAACCAGGTCATTTGTCTTTTTGCAAATCTTCTGGTATTTTTTTTGATTTCTTCTACAGCAAAAGGAAAATCGTATTCATCTTCAAAATAAGCGTATAATTCTTTATATCCTATAGTGTTTAAAGCATTTTTATCTCTGTCAGGATATAATCTTTTAGCTTCTTCTTTCAATCCAGATTCAATCATTATCTCTACGCGTTTATTAATTCTTTCATACATTTTTTCACGCGGAGCTTCAAGTCCGATTTTTACAGTTTTAAAAAATCGAGGAGGTTTTTCTTGATTTAAAAAAGAAGAATAAGGTTTTCCACTACTTAAACAGATTTCTAAAGCTCTAATAATTCTACGCGGATTATTCAAATCTACTTTTTCTGCATAAACAGGATCTAATTTTTGTAATTTCTCTTGAAGAGGTTTTATGCCTTCCGCAGAAAAAAGCTGATTTAATTTTTCCCTTAATCCTGGTTTTATTTCTGGAAATTTATCCAATCCTTTGGTTACAGCATCAACGTAAAGTCCACTTCCGCCTACCATAAAAACAATTTGGTGTTTTTGAAAAAGCTTTTCTAATTTCTTTAAAGCATCTTTTTCAAAATCTCCTACTGCATATTCTTGATCAACAGAAATATGCTGAATAAAATGATGCGGAACTGCTGCCAATTCTTCTGCTGAAGGAACCGCTGTTCCTATTTCCATTTCTTTATAAAATTGACGTGAATCAGCGGAGATTATTTCAGTATTAAAATATTTTGCCAGTTCAATACTTTTTGAAGTTTTTCCTATGGCTGTGGGTCCAATTATGCAAACTAAATATTTATTCATCTTTATTCTGAAGTTGAAGAATTTCAAATAAAAGCATAATTCATCAAGTAAACAATAATATTTTCTATTCTCCTATAAAAAACCCTTGAAGAATTGCAATTTCAGCAAGATGATTTGTTAAAAAGGTTCAATTTTCAATTAAAATTTAATATTTTCGCAATTCTTAAAAAATTGATTTGTTATGAAGGATTTATTCCAGAAGATGTATGATAGCAAAGGACCTTTAGGAAATTGGGCTGGTCAAGCTGAAGGTTACTTTATGTTTCCCAAATTAGAGGGACAAATTTCTAATCGCATGACCTTCCAAGGAAAAGAAGTAATCACTTGGAGTATCAATGATTATTTAGGATTAGCCAATCACCCTGAAGTTAGAAAAGCAGACGAAGAAGCTGCAAAAAAATATGGATCTGCTTATCCTATGGGCGCCAGATTGATGAGTGGACACACAGATTTACATGAGCAATTACAACGTGAATTAGCTGAATTTGTAGGAAAAGAAGAAGCTTATGTTTTAAACTTTGGTTATCAAGGAATGGTTTCCACAATTGATGCATTAGTCAACAAAAATGATGTTATTGTTTATGATGTTGATGCGCATGCTTGTATTATTGATGGTTGCCGTTTACATATGGGAAAACGCTTTACTTATCGTCATAATGATGTAGAAAGCATGGAGAAAAATCTTCAGCGAGCTACAAAAATGGCAGAACAAACTGGAGGTGGAATTCTTTTCATTTCTGAGGGAGTTTTTGGAATGCGTGGAGAGCAAGGAAAATTAAAAGAAATTGCTGAATTAAAGAAAAAATATAACTTCAGATTATTAGTAGATGATGCTCACGGATTTGGAACTTTAGGAAAAACCGGAGCTGGAGCTGGAGAAGAACAAGGTGTGCAAGATGCAATTGATGTGTATTTTGCTACTTTCGCAAAATCCATGGCAAGTACAGGAGCTTTTATTGCTGCTGACAAAGAAGTTATGGATTATTTAAAATACAATATGCGTTCTCAAATGTTTGCTAAATCTCTGCAAATGCAATTGGTTGAAGGAGCTTTAAAACGTTTAGATATGTTGCGTTCTCAGCCTGAATTGAAAGATAAACTTTGGGAAATTGCCAATGCTTTACAAAGCGGTTTAAAAGAAAAAGGATTTGATTTAGGAACAACAGAAAGTGCAGTTACGCCTGTTTACCTAAAAGGAAGTATTCCTGAAGCAATGGTTTTAGTAAAAGATTTACGAGAAAATCATGGGATTTTCTGTTCTATTGTAGTTTATCCTGTAATTCCAAAAGATATGATTTTATTGCGTTTAATTCCAACTGCAAGTCATACTATGGAAGATGTTGAAAAAACTGTAGATGCTTTTTCAGCTATTAGAGATAGATTAGAAGATGGTACTTATAAGCGTATGTCTAAAATGGTTGCAAAAAAATAATTGCAAAATCCAGATATAAATTTATTAAAACCGATATGTTTTGGCATATCGGTTTTTTATATCCTATTTTCTATCAACAAAATTATGGTGTTGTGTTGCTGTAAAATAATTTCTGAAAATCTGATTTAAAGGATAATTTTCTCGAGCAGCTTTCATTCCATGAAAAGGATGAATTTCTATAAGTAGTTTAGAAAAATCGAGTAAAATTGCTGTGAATTCTTGATGAATTTTAGTGATCAACTCCTCCTCTATTTTTTGGTTTTTACTGATATTTCTTTCAACTTCTTCAGCGAAAAAATATACTTGTTGATTGGCTTTTTTTAAGGTTGAAGATAAAGTATTTAAAAGTTTATTTGCTAATGTTTTTTTGCTTTCTTCTAAATAATGTTCCACTATTCCAAGATAATTTATCATCAAAGTCAAATCAGCAAAAACTGGAAAAGGAATTTTAAAAATAGCCTGATCAAGATAAAAACGATTGTATATAAAAGTATTTTCTTTTGAAACTAAAACATCTTTCACTTTAAAAGAACAAGTTGCTGTAGATTTTAATCCCATTGTATTCCAATCTTCAATAATTTCCACTTGATTTTTATCCAATATGAAAGATAATATTTCTTCTTTTCCGTTTTCTTTTATTTTTGCATTTAAAGTAAAATGCGTGAGATAAGGAGCCCCTGTTGCATATTTCCAAATTCCATTTAATAAATAGTTTTCTCCTTTTTTTTCTGCAATTCCAAAAGTTCCTCCACTTCCTCCTAAAATTGGATTTTTATCTGATTTGAAAATTTTATCTGCTAATTTTGGTTGCATATTTCCAATGAAAAAATTAGCTCCGCTACACAAAGTTATCGTCCAGCCTAAATTTCCATCTATTTTTGCTAAAGATTGTAGAATTTTTAATCCTTCTGATAAAGATTTTTCTAATCCACCATAAGATTTGGGAACCCATAAATTCCAATAATTCTGCTGTGTAATCCAATGGATAATTTCATCAGATAAAACAGTTGAATTTCCTATGTTTTTTCTAAGCTGTTCTGAATTCATTTTTGCGTTCTTGATTATAAATTTTCTTCCAATTTAAATATCCTGAAATTCCCATTATAAATAGAAAAACACTTAATCCTGCGTAAATATATAATCCTTTATAAATCAATAAAGGAATAACGACAATATTACTTAAATTCAGGAAAATCCAGTTTTCTATTTTTCTTTTTGCCAATAACCACATTCCTCCCCAAGCGAAAGCAGCTACTAAAGCATCCCAAATCGGCACATCAGAATCAGTGTGAAATTTTAACCAATAAGACATAATTGCAAAACAAATAATGCAAATACTAAAAGTGGTGATATAATCTGTTTTAGTAGAATAAGTTATAGGTGTTTCTTTATGTTTTTTTCCAAATTTCCAATAAAACCATCCATAAATACTCATTATTAAATAATAGAGATTTAACAATATATCTGCATAGAGTTTATGTTGAAAATAAATCCAAACTCCGATGAGAATTCCGGCAATTCCGAAAAGATAATTATTGATGTTATTTTTTCTGGATAAAAGAACTTGAACCACTCCAAAAGCAGCGCCTAAGATTTCTAATATATTGAAATGATGGAAGTAGTCTTCTAACATTTATTTTTTTAGTTTTTTACAGAGAAGAGATGAAAACCAAAGCCAAAATAATAACTACAGAAGTATATTTTTCCTACGCTGGCATTATCCAGATCAGGTTCTGCACTATTTTGTGCGAGGGTATCATCTCAGCTTGTTTTTATAAAAAAACAGCACCCCTATTTTTGAAAAATCAAATTTAAGAAATAATAATAGATTATCAATTAGTTTTAAGTCATTATGCTTTTTGACTTACCAATTGAAGACCTACTACAGAAGCCACTAAAGTGGTGAGAAAAAACATTCTCCAAAATGTAACGAGTTCTTTAAAAATAAAAATTCCAGCCACTACAGTTCCTATTGCTCCTGTTGCGCCCCAAACTGCATAAGCTGTTCCCACAGGAATTGCATTTGATCCTCCCATAGCTTTATAAAGAAAATACATGCTGATGCTTACATTAATGATAAAAGAGAAAAACCATAACCAAGCGGTGGTTCCTGTGGTTTCTTGAACTTTTCCTAAACTTGTGGCAAATCCTGCTTCAAATAATCCTCCTAAAATAAGAAGTATCCAATTAATTGTCATTTTATTTTATTGTTAAAAAAAACACGCCTAAAATTCATTAGACGTGTTTCTATAATTTATATTATTCAACTTATATTTTTACATATCAATTGCTTGACCATAAGCATCTCCAACAGCTTCTTTAACCACTTCGCTCATCGTTGGATGAGGGTGAACAGCTTTAAGTACTTCGTGTGCTGTAGTTTCAAGTTTTCTTCCTAATACTGCTTCAGCAATCATATCTGTAACTCCTGCTCCAATCATATGACAACCTAACCACTCTCCGTATTTTGCATCAAAAATAACTTTTACAAAACCGTCTTTAGTTCCTGAAGCATGTGCTTTTCCGTTTGCTGAGAAAGGGAATTTTCCTACTTTGATATCATATCCTGCTTCTTTGGCTTGTTTTTCTGTCATTCCTACACTTGCAATTTCTGGAGTAGTATAAGTACAACCTGGAACATTTTCATAATCTAATGCTTCAGGATTTAAGCCTTTAATTTTTTCTACACATAAAATTCCTTCTGCTGAAGCAACGTGTGCTAAAGCTTGACCTGGAACCACATCTCCGATTGCATAATATCCAGGAACATTGGTTTGATACCATTCATTAACCTGAATTTTATTATTATCAACTTTAATTCCTACTTCTTCTAAACCAATGTTTTCAATATTACTTTGAATTCCAACTGCAGAAAGAACTACATCTGTTTCAATAGTTTTTTCTCCTTTTTTGGTTTTTACTTTTGCTTTTAAAACATCTCCTGAAGTATCTACACTTTCAACAGAAGCATTAGTCATTACTTTAATTCCTGCTTTTTTGGTAGATTTTTCAAAAGCTTTAGAAATTTCTTCGTCTTCAACAGGAACTAATCTTGGTTGGTATTCCACAATAGTAACTTCTGCTCCCATCGTGTTATAAAAGTGAGCAAATTCAGACCCGATTGCTCCAGAACCAACTACTAACATTCTTTTTGGAAGTTCTTTTAAAGTCAAAGCTTCTCTATATCCGATGATATTTTTACCATCTTGTTTTAAGTTTGGTAATTCTCTTGAGCGAGCTCCTGTTGCAATGATAATATGATCTGCTTGATATTCTGTGGTTTTATCTTTGCTGTCTGTAACCGCAATTTTTTTGCCTTTTTTTACTTTAGCTGTTCCTTCGATTACATCGATTTTATTTTTTTTCATTAAAAAACCAATTCCGTTGCTCATTCCTTTAGCAACATTTCGGCTTCTTTTAATTACTGCGCCAAAATCTGATTCTGCATTTTCAACTTTTAATCCGAAGTCTTCTGCATTTTTTAAGTAATCAAATACTTCCGCACTTTTTAATAATGCTTTTGTTGGAATACACCCCCAGTTTAAACAAATTCCACCAAGGTTTTCTTTTTCAACTACAGCGGTTTTAAACCCTAACTGAGAAGCGCGAATTGCTGTAACATATCCTCCAGGACCACTTCCTATTACAATGATATCATATTTACTCATAATCTTATTTAATTTTAGTTGCGAATTTAAGCAATTCTAAAGTAATGTTTTAAAAAAGAAGATATAAAAATGCTTTCTACTGATTTTATTTGTCATCTTTTCATATAATCAAGTTTTTATAATGTTTTTTCTGCATTTTTTACAAAGCTTTACAACCTAATCAAATGATTTTTAAAAATTTATAATTATTTTTGTTTCTAAGCTTACTAACTCTCTTTTTTGAATTTAAAATCTAATGAAAATTAAAAGTTTTTTTCCTTTTTCATTACTGCTGATCATTTTATCGGTTTTCACGTCTTGTAGTTCTGATGATGATTTTGGAGAAGCTATTCCTAAAGAACAAGTGATTAATTATTTTCCTTTATCTACAGGAAATGAATGGGAATACCTCAACAAAGAAAAAATCGCTGATGAATCTTTATCAGAAGAAATAGAATGGTTAAGAGTTTCAGATTCTATTGAAAAATATGAAACGCCAGGATTTATATTTTCTTCCAATTTAACACCTAAAAAACAAGGTGTTTCTTCAAGATTTTTAACACACGGAATTTTAAATAAAGTAGATGCTAAATTAGTTTTTAATGGAGAATATAATATTTCTTTACCTCTTTTAGGAGATTCGCTAAATATTCCTTTAGAAAATGCATTGATACTTCATCAAAACAAACCTGAAAAATATGTTTTGCATGAAACAGAAGGAGTGATTTTAAGTTCTTTGAATATAGAAACCACAGAAATTCCTATTCGTTATGCTTATCATTTAAAGATTATCCAAGGAGAAGATTATAAAGAAATGAGAAATTTTGAACAAATAACTTCTTCTGAATTGGTTTTAACTTTATCTGGAACCACTATTTTACCTTCTGGGGAAACTCTTGAGATTTTACCAGACAGAGAAGTTTTAAATACTACCTTTTACTTTGCAAAAGATACTGGTATTTTTCTAAATGAATCTAATTTTTATCTACAATTCAAAAATTTATCAACACTTTCTTTGCCAGAAATTCCAATAATTAAAGGTTGGAAATCCCAAGAATTGAAAAGTATTCGTTTAAAATAAAAACTCATTTATTTATTATATTTCATTATTTATTGACTATTTCTTTTGTTTTTAATTAAAAATTCAACAATTAATTTGGATATTAAGAAAATAAGCTTACAAATACATTAACCGAAATTTAACGTAAAAAACGAGTATTTTTTTTCACATTTGCTTTTTATAATTAATCTATAAAATAAATTTACCCCATGAAAAAATTATTTTTAATCCTACTCTGTATTGCAGGATTTGGTTTAAGCGCTCAAGCTCAAGAAATTTCTACAAATGCAATTGGTCTTCGTTTTGGAGGAGGAAATGGTTTTGGAGCTGAATTTAGTTATCAGCGTCATTTAAAAGAAACCAACAGACTTGAATTAGACTTAGGTTTTAGAAGTGAAGGAAACTTCAATTCTTTTAAATTAACTGGTATTTACCAATGGGTTTGGAATATTGACGGTGGTTTTAATTGGTATGCTGGTGCTGGTGCTGGAGTTGGAAGTGTTAATGACAGAAGGCGTCATCATAAAGGAGATGGTGCTTTTGCTTTGATTGCTGGAAATATTGGAGCAGAATATGTTTTTGATATTCCACTAATGGTTTTTATTGATTTCAGACCAGAAATTGTTTTAGCTAATTATGATGTTTATAATAGCTTTGGACCCGATTTTGCTATTGGTGTGAGATACCGTTGGTAAAAGAAAAAACATTTATAATCAAAAAAAATCCTTGAAATTTAACTCAAGGATTTTTTATTTTCTACTTTTTATTTTCCGTTTTTCTCTAAAGCTTCTTGGTATATTTCTTCATAAAAAGGAAGAATTTTTCCAATATCAAATTTTTCTGCTACTTGTAAAGCTCCTTTTCTGAAATCTTTTAGTCTTTTTTCATCTTCTAAAATATATAAAGCTTTATTAGACATATCTTCAACATCTCCTACTGCACTTAAAAATCCTGAAATTCCATCTTCATTTACTTCTGGAAGTCCGCCAGCGTTTGTTGAAATCACAGGAACCTCATTAACCATAGCTTCTAAAGCAGCCAAACCAAAACTTTCTGTTTCTGAGGGTAATAAAAATAAATCTGATAAGCATAAAATTTTATCTATTTCATGACTGGCACCCATAAATAAAATATCATCTCTGAGTTTAAATTCATTTGCTAAATCTTTAGCACTTCTTATTTCTGGCCCCTCGCCTACTAATAATAATTTTGCTTTTTGTTTTTTTCTGATTTCATTAAAAACTCTAATCACATCATCAGTTCTTTTTACTTTTCTAAAATTACTGATGTGGGTAATAATCTTTTCTTCTGGTTTTGCAATAGTAGCTCTTTGACAATTTTCCTTTTCTTGATGAGCTTTTTCTTTTCGTTTTTTGACATCTATAAAGTTAGGAATTACTTTTATTTTCTTTTTAATATCAAATAATCTATAAGTGTCTTCTCGTAAACTTTTAGAAACTGAAGTGACAATATCACTATTATTTATACTGAAAGTTACCGCAGGTTTATAAAAAGGATGATTCCCCACTAAAGTGATATCTGTTCCGTGTAAAGTGGTAACCATTGGAATTTTTACACCTATTTCTTTCAGCATCTTTTTTGCCATATATCCTGCATAAGCATGCGGAATTGCATAATGAACATGTAAAAGATCTAACTTAAATTCTTTGACAACATTTACTAATTTGCTGGATAAAGCCAATTCATAAGGTTGGTAATGAAACAAAGGATATTCAGGAACATGAACTTCATGAAAATGAATATTAGGCGAAAGTTGTTCTAATCTAACAGGTTGTTTATAAGTGATAAAGTGAATATTATGTCCATTTTTAGATAATTCTAATCCTAATTCTGTGGCAACTACTCCACTTCCTCCAAATGTTGGATAACAAACAATTCCTATATTCATAAATGATGTTTTTTAATATTTTCTAAAGTTTAATCGCTGATTTTTCCTGATTTTCAAAATCTTCTATAGCTTTATAAACAACTTTTTCTATTTCTGTTCGAATATTTTCTCTTATTAATTTTCCATTTCCTGGATCTGGATAAGTTCTATTGCTTAAGAAAACATATAATAATTCTTTTTCAGGATCTGCCCAAGCCATAGTTCCTGTAAATCCTGTATGTCCAAAACTGCTTTTTGAATTTTCATCAATTCCAGGTCCTGGTCCTTTTAATTGAGGCTTATCAAAAGCTATTCCTCTTCTTATTTTTTCATCACAATAAAAGCAAGTGTTGAATTTTTGTAAAGTTTCTCTTTCAAAAAATCTTTTTCCGCCATAATATCCTCCATTCAAATACATTTGCATCATTTTTGCTACGTCATTTGCATTTCCAAATAATCCTGCATGTGCATTTATTCCGCCAAACATTGCTGCGCCTTGATCATTTACATATCCTTTTATTTCTTGATTTCGCCAATAATTATCTTTTTCAGAAGGCACAATTCTGTTTTCAGGAAAATGAAGTTTTGGTAAATAACTTAAATTATTAGCTCCTAAATCTCCATAAAAATGTGTTTTTGTCAGCGTATTTAAATCTGAATTATAAAAATCTTGCAAATATTTATTATATAAATAATAAGGTAAATCACTGTATTTATATTCTTTCTTTTTTAATAATTCACTTTCTGCAATTTCAACTAAGATAGAATCTCTATAATCTGAGCGCATATACATATTATCTGCTACTTTGACAGCATATTTATCCGTTCTGAAAGTGTTATAATATTTTCCTGATGGATTTTTATTTTCATCTAAAGTTTTTCTGTAAAATGGAATCCAAGGTTTAAAACCTCCATAATGACTTAAAGCTTCTCTAACTGTGATATTTGCTTTGTTTGTATTTTTCAGAAAAGGCAATAATTCTGCAAAAGGAGTTTCTAAAGATATTTCTCCTTTTTCTTCTAATTCCATAATCAAAGGTAAAGCTGCTAAAATCTTGGTGAGAGACGCCAAATCATAAACTGCATCATCTGTGATAGGATTTTGCTTTTCATAAGTCTGGTATCCATAATTTTTATTGAAAATTACTTTTCCTTTTCTGGCTACCAAAACTTGCATCCCTGGAGTCATTTTTTGTGAAATTGCTTTTTCAGCAAAATCATCTATCTTTTTTAAAGTTAAAGAATTTACCCCCACACTTTCTGGAAATCCATAAGATAATCTTTTGATTGGTTTTGTGGTGTATTTTGTTCCTTCAGGAAAATCTCTTCCTAAACTTATGGGTAAACGTCCTTTTGCTCCTATGGCACCAAATATTATTTGAGCTGTTTTTTCTTGAGCTATTTTACTGTTTTGATAACTGATTATAACTCCATCTAAATTTGCTGTGCTTCTGACATCTAACATGGCATAAGGACGAGCAAAAACATTTAAAATTGTAGTGTGTTTTACTGCAATTTCATGCAACCAAACCAATTCTTCTTCTGTGAATTTATACGCACTCCAAGGACTTTCATCAGGTTTATGAAATCCTATAATTACTTCATCATAAGCTTCTAATTTTTCTAATAAAATATTTAGATGATCTGCTTCAACTTTATCTACTTGAGTATATTTATTTAAAGTTTTGAAAAAATGTTCTCCAGAATCATCTCCAAAAGGAACATAAGCTATTTTTTTATTTTTTATTTCTTTAATCGGTAAAACAGCTCTGTTATTTTTTATTAAAGTGATGGCATTTTCCATCAATTCTTCATAAAGCAAATCATTTTCAAAAGCATTTAAATCTTCAATTAAGGATTTTAATTCTACTGGTTTATAGTTGTTTAATCCAGAGAAATATTTTGCTTTTAAAATCTTTTTGACAGAATGTTCTAATCTTTCTTCTGTGATGATTTTTTCTTCATAAGCTTTGATGATTTTTTTTATTCCACTGGGAACATCAAGCGGATATAACAAAATATCATTTCCTGCTAAAAAAGCTTCTAAACTGATATCTCCAAGATCTTCAAAATTTCCTACTCCTTTCATATTTAAGGCATCTGTAACAATCAATCCATTAAATTTCATCTGCCTTTTTAAAAGTCCCGTGATGATAGGATGTGAAAGAGAAGCGGGGCGATTTTTTCTATTATCTAAAGCTGGAACATTCAAATGACTGACCATAACTCCTGTTAATCCTTGAGGAATCATTTTTCTGTAAGGATAAAGTTCTACACTATCTAAGCGTTTTTTAGAAAAATTAAGAACTGGTAAAGCATGATGAGAATCTACTTCTGTATCTCCATGCCCTGGAAAATGTTTAGCACTGGTTAAGACATTTTCGCTTTGCATTCCTTTTACAAAAGCCCTCCCTTTTTGTGCAACTCTTTCAGGGTTTTCTCCAAACGATCTATTGCCAATAATTGGATTTTTCGGATTTATATTTACATCCACACTGGGAACAAAATCATATTGTAAACCAATTCTTTTGGCGTGTTTAGCAACTTGAACTCCTGTTTTTTCTATTAATTTATCATCTTCTATTGCCCCCAAAGTCATATTCCAAGGAAAAGCATAAGTGGAATCTAATCTCATGGCTAAACCCCATTCTGCATCTTGCCCCATCAATAAAGGGGTTTTAGAAATTTCTTGAAATTCATTAGTCAACTTAGCTTGTTGATAAGGAGTTCCTTTAAAGAAAATAACACCGCCTACATGATAGTTTTTTATCAAGTTTTTGACCTTATCAATATTTTTTTGAGATTCTTCAGGAAAAAGATCAACCATAAATAATTGTCCTACTTTTTCTTCAAGCGTCATTTTCTGATATAAACTATCCACCCATTCTTTTTGTGCTATGGAATCTGTGGTAGTTAAAGGATAAACAGGTTTTTCTTTTACTTGTTGTTGAGAAAATCCGAAGACAAAAGTAAATATACCCAAGAAAGTCAAAAAAATATTTTTCATATAAAAAACTAAGGTTTTTGTTTGCTGATAACGTTTTTATAAACTTTTGATTATAAAAGTTTATAAAAATCTATTATGCCAACTTTCTTCTAAAGGCACTTCCCAATGTTCTTCTAATTCTGCTTTGGTATTTACTAAGTTGTTAAAAACAATAGTTTTTGGAGAAACCCCTCTGTTTTTCACCAAGTTTTTAAATTCTTTTAAATCTTTATAAGCAATAAATTCTCCTTGTCTGAAAGTTACATTCATTTTATCTAATAAATCCACTTCAAATTTTTCTTGTAAATGTTGAATAAAATGAACAGAAGAATCTATAGAACATCCACTTGTTGCAGCAAAATCTTCATCTACTCCCAACACGATAAAACGATTGTATTTTATTTCAAAACCCGCACTTAAATCTGCGCCATGAACCGTCCATTTTTTTACAAATTCTGATAATTCTGTTTTCAATTCTGATAATTCCTCTTCTGTAAAAGAACGATTGGATTGATAAACCCAAACTCTTGCTGATTGAGGAAGTTTTTCAAAAGGAACAAGCATATTCTTATTTTATTTTTTAATTATTGATAACTTATAAAAATAGGGATTTTTCATTGAGAAATCCCTATTCTATTATTTAATATTTATGTATTATTTTCTACGGAAAGTATTTATTGATTAGGATTTAATTGCATTAATAAACTCAAATTATCTACAATTCCTTTTTCATAAATAACTTTTTTGTTTTTGAATTTTAAATAAGACATTGCATTGACTACAATTTTTTTATCTGCAGGTTCTACTCCAAATATTTTATCGTTTTGGTGTGTTCCTGAAAAATTCCAAAACACAGTTGCACTATCGTCTTTTTTATTTAAAATTATTTCTGCAACATCTACCTTTAAATCAGGAAAAGAATGATAAAAACTCTTCAAAAAAGTTTTATAATTTTCAATTCCTTCAATTTTTTCAAAATGGGTATATTCTACAGTTAAGTTTTTATCTGCAAAAATATCTAACATGCCTTCACTATCAGCATTCCAAATTTGCATATAATTATCTGCAATTCTTTTTTTTCCAAAAAGCATAAATTATAAATCTTCAGCTTCAGCAATCATTTCTACCACATCTTGGATATCCATAGGCTCTCCTGTTTTTTGTTTGGTCATCCCATCTTGCAACATTGTATTACAAAACGGACAACCAGTAACAATCAAATCAGATTCTGTTTTCTGAGCTTGTTCAATTCTCAACTCATTAACTTCTTGATTTCCTTTTTCTGGTTCTTTAAACATTTGAGCTCCTCCTGCACCACAACATAAGCTGTTTTTCTTGGTGTCTTCCATCTCTATCAATTCTACTTCAAGTTTTGATAATAATTCTCTTGAAGCTTCATATTCATCATTTGCTCTTCCTAAATAACAAGGATCATGATAAGTTATTCTTTTTCCTTTAAATTTTCCACCTTCAACTTTTAGTTTTCCTTCTTCTAATAAAGCTGCTAAAAACTGGGTGTGGTGAACAATATCATATTCTCCTCCCAATTCAGGATATTCATTTTTAATGGTGTTATAGCAATGCGGACAAGCTGTAACTATCTTTTTAATTCCATAACCATTTAAAACTTCTATATTCATTTTTGCTTGCATTTGAAACAAAAATTCATTTCCTGCTCGTTTTGCAGGATCTCCTGTACAACCTTCTTCACTTCCTAAAACTGCAAAATCTACTCCTGCTTTGTTTAAAAGTTTTGCAAAAGCTTTGGTTATTTTTTTTGCTCTATCATCAAAACTACAAGAACATCCTACCCAAAATAAAATATCGGGCATTTTTCCTTCTGCTGCATATTCTTGCATTGTAGGCACACGTAAAGCCATATTTTTCTATATTTTAAAATCTTATGATGCCAAATATAACGACTTTTTACCTTTTTAAAAGTCAAGTCTCGGCATTATCAAATTAAACTTCTTCTTTAGAACAGTTCTAAACAATTTTATTTTTAAATTTCAAATAATTTACCAATCGATTTCTTGTTTTCCTATTTCTTTTAAAAATGTATTGGTTTTACTAAAATGTTTATTTCCAAACCAATATCCTCTGTTTGCGCTTAAAGGCGAAGGATGTCCTGTTTCTAAAATCAAATGTTTTTCAGCATTTATTTTTTTTCCTTTCTTTTTAGCTGCTCCTCCCCACAATAAAAAAACAATGTTTTCTTTGTTTTCAGAAATATATTCAATCACTGCATTGGTAAATTTTTCCCAACCTTTACGCTGATGACTTCCGGCTTTTCCTTTTTGAACAGTTAAAGTAGAATTCAATAATAAAACTCCTTGTTTTGCCCAGCGTTTTAAATTTCCATTTTCAGGAATTTCCTTGTTTAAATCTGTATTTATTTCTTTAAAAATATTTTTTAAAGATCTTGGAATTGCAATATCTTCTTCAACAGAAAAACATAATCCATCTGCTTGATTTTCTCCAGGATAAGGATCTTGCCCAATAATAACTACTTTTAAATTTTTGTATTTACAATATTCAAAAGCAGCAAAAATATTTTCAGATTTTGGATAACATATTTGTGTTTCATATTCTTTTTTGATAAAGTTTTTCAATTCTTTAAAATAAGGTTTTTCTATTTCTTGGTGAAGAACTTTTTTCCAATCTGAAGCAATTTTAAATTCCATATTTTAATAAATAAGAAAACAAATATAACGGAAAAAATAATGTTTTGTGCTTTCTAAAGTAAAACAACTAAATTTGCAAAGAAGCTGAAATAATATATGATTAACATTTCAAATAAAACTTTAGTAGATTTAGAATTTCCTACTATTAAAACGCAGTTAAGCGAATTTTGTTTAACAGAAATGGGGATAGAAAAAGTTTTAAAAATCAAACCTTTTAAATATCCTCAACAAACATTATTTGCATTAAATCAAACGCAAGAATATAAATCTTCAAAGTTAGAAGATCAGCAAATCCCCAATCATAATTTTGATACGATTCATGATGAAATTCATCTTTTAAAAATAAAAAACAGTATTCTTGAGTTGAGATCTTTCAGAAATATTGCTGCACTTTCTGAAACTGCAAATACACATTTAAGATTTTTTAAAAAGCAAAAACATCTTTATCCTAATTTATATAAATCTACTGAAGAAGTTGAATATACGGAAGATATCATCAAAAATATACATCAAGTTATCGACCGTTTTGGAGAGGTAAAAAACAATGCTTCTCCTCTATTACAAAAAATCAGAAGAGCTTTAAACAGTTTACAATCTAAGATTGATTCCAGTTTTAATGCGGATTTAGCAAAATATCAAGCAGCAAATTATTTAGATGAAATCAAAGAATCTGTTATTCAAAACAATAGGGTTTTAGCAGTTTCTGCAATGTATAGAAGAAGAGTAAAAGGTGCTGTTTTAGGAAGATCAAAAACGGGAAGTATTGTTTTTATTCAACCTCAAAATACTTTAAAATTTTCCCAGGAATGGAATAATTTAAAGTATGATGAACAAGAAGAAGTCAATAGAATTTTAAAAGAACTCACAGAAAAAATTCGACCTTATCGAGAATTATTAATCGATTATCAAGAATTACTTTCTGAAATAGATGTGATTTTTGCAAAAGTAGAATATGCAAAAACTATGAATGCAATTCTGCCTAAAATTTCTAAAAAAAGAGAATTAGATTTAAGAGAAGCTTATCATCCTTTGCTTTATTTAACCAACAAAAAAAGCAAGAAAAAAACTTATGCTCAAGATATATTTCTCAATCAAGAAAACCGAATTATTGTTATTTCTGGTCCAAATGCTGGAGGAAAAAGTATTACTTTAAAAACTATTGGATTATTACAAATCATGTTGCAAAGCGGCATGTTTGTTCCCGTTCATGAATACAGCAGAATGTGTTTTTTTACTAAAATATTAAGTGATATTGGCGATCATCAAAGTATTGAAAATCATTTGAGTACTTATTCTTATCGTTTAAAAAACATGAGATATTTTTTAAAAAAATGTGATAAAAACACGCTTTTTCTCATCGATGAATTTGGAACAGGAACAGATCCTGAATTGGGCGGAGCTTTAGCAGAAACATTTTTAGAAGTATTTTTTGAAAGAAAATCTTTTGGAATTATCACTACACATTATGCTAATTTAAAGAAAATGGCGAGCGAAACTCCTGGAATAAACAATGCGAATATGAGATTTGACTGCAAAAGTTTAGAACCAGAATTTAAATTACAAATGGGAGAAGCAGGAAGTTCTTTCACTTTTGAAGTTGCGCAGCAAAATGGAATTCCTTATAGTTTAATCAATCGATCAAAGAAAAAAGTAGAAAGAGGAAAAATCCGTTTTGACAAAAGCATTGCAAAATTACAACAAGAGCGTTCTAAACTATCAAAAACTACTGCTGCATTAGAAAAGGAAAAGCTAAAAACCACAAAACATAAAAAATCTTTAGAAGATAAAAGTTCAAAAATTCAGCAGAAACTAGAAGATTTTCAAGAGTTATATGACAGCAATCAGCAGTTGATTTATTTAGGAAGAAAATTAGATAATTTAAGCGAAAATTATTTTCAAAATAAAAACAAGAAAAAACTTATTTCAGAATTTTTAAAATTAGTAGCTATAGAAAATTCTAAACGTAAAAGAAAAAGTAAAAAACAAAAAGCTAAAGAAAAACAACAACAGCAAAAAATTCAAAAAGAAGCAGAAAAAAAATTAGTTGAAATTCGGAAAAAGAAAAAAGCTGAAGAAAAACGAGCAAAACAAAAAGCAAAAGAGGAAGAAATTAAAAGAATTGCTTCTTTTGATATTGACGATCGTGTGCGTTTAGAGGGAAGTAATACAGTGGGAACTATTGACAGAATTGAAAAAGGAAAAGCTTTAATCAATTATGGAATGTTTACCACAGAAGCTGATTTAGAAAAGTTAGAATTAGTAAAATCAGCAAAATAAATTCATAATATTAAAAATATTCCTAATTTTGCCACATTAATATTAAAACAATCAAAATGAAAAACTTACTTAAAGAATTTAGAGATTTTATTATGACTGGCAACGTGGTTGATTTAGCTGTTGCTGTTCTTTTAGCTACTGCTGTTGGCGCAGTTGTTACTGGTTTCACAGAAGATATTATGATGCCAGTTGTGGGGTATTTTGCAGGAGATATGGATTTTTCAGATATGAAAATCATCTTATCTGAAGCTCAATTTAACGCTGATGGAGAAGAAACTACGCCAGAAAATGCTATTCTTTATGGTAAATGGATCAACACAATTATCAACTTAATTATTGTTGGTTTAGTATTATTCGGAATTGTAAAAAGCTATGCTAAAGTTAGAAACCTTAGAAAGAAAGAAGAGGAAGAAGCTGCAGAAGAACCAGCTGGACCAACTACAGAAGA
>Ga0079226_10001607_pt1 | contig 17325 bp, 19 predicted proteins | sample Poulit2014_FD_76345 | JGI IMG/M metagenome (GOLD analysis project Ga0079226, IMG submission 76345) | Agricultural soil microbial communities from Georgia to study Nitrogen management - Poultry litter 2014 | ecosystem: Environmental > Terrestrial > Soil > Agricultural land | place: USA: Georgia...
CCGTATTCGGACATCTGCCGCGCGGTGGTCGCCACCGTGAGCGCGTCCTCGTCGAAACCGCCCTCGCCGTCCGGGTCGATCAGACCCGCACGCAGCAGTTCGGTGACGAACCGGTCGTCGACCCCGGCCCTGCTGCACAGCTCGCCCCGGGTGAACCGGACCGGGTCCGGATCCTCCCGGAACGCGTCGGGCGAGACCAGCCCCGGCGCGATCGCCAACGCGCGCGGCGCACGCAGGGTGGTCACCGTCGCGCTGCCGGTGTCGATCGCCTCGAGCTGCTCCTTGATCACCTTCAGCGGCAGATAGTGATCGCGCTGGGCGGTGAGCACGTAGCGCAGCCGCTCGATGTCGGCCAGGGAGAACCGCCGGTAGCCCGACGGTGTGCGTTCGGGCGTGACCAGTCCCTCGGCCTCGAGGAACCGGATCTTCGAGATCGTCACATCGGGGTAGTCGGCGCGGAGCTGCTCGAGCACCGCGCCGATCGACATCCCCGACTGTGCCGGGCGACCTGCTGCGGTCACCGGCCCTCCGCGTCCTGAACCCGCTGCCCGACCAGGTAGACCAGCCGGAACTTGCCGATCTGCACCTCGTCGCCGTTGGCCAGCACGGCGCCGTCCACCGGCTCGCGGTTGACGTAGGTGCCGTTGAGGCTGCCCACGTCGACGACCTCGTAGCCGCCGTCGACCTGGCGGAACTCCGCATGCCGGCGGCTGACGGTCACGTCGTCGAGGAAGATGTCGCTGGACGGGTGCCGTCCGGCGGAGGTGGTCTGCTGATCGAGCAGGAAGCGCGAACCGGCGTTCGGTCCACGCCGCACCACCAGCAGTGCCGCACCGGCGGGCAGTCCCTCGACCCCGCCGAGCGGGGCGTCGACCTGCTCAGCCGACGGATCGATCTCGTTGAGGAAGTCCGCGCGGAAAACCGACGTCGTCTCGACCGGGGACTCGACTCCCGCGTTCTTGTCCTTCTCGCTCACCGCTTCTCCTTCGTCCGACTCGCGGACCTCGCGCCGTCATCGGCCGCATCGGCCGAGCTGTCGTCACCGCGACGCTACCCTGCCACGCCGACAGTGTTCACCTTAGTCGCCCGGGCCGCTGCGCGGTGCCGCCCGATCATCCCGGACCGAATCGACCTGCACCAGATCCGCCCGCCGGACCTCGATCCGGCCGCCGGCCCGCTGCACGGTGTCCACCGCACCGCCGGGGATGTTCAGTGCGGCCGCCAGGGTGTCCGGATCGCCGATGGCGCGCACGGTGAACCCGGCCTCGAGCGTGGTGCCGTCCACCTGCACCGCGCCGGACCGGCCGGTGATCGCCGAATCCACGCCGATGCGCACCGCCTGCTCGCCGGTGACGAACTCGATCACCTCGGCACCGGCCGCCCGCAGCTCCTGCATCTGATCGAGAACCTCCTCCGGTCCGACCCCGCCGTCGGGGTCGGCCACGATGATCTCCACCCCGGGCCCCTCGGCGGGGACCGTCCCGGCCAGGATCTGCAGCGCCGCGAGCCGGGACCGGGCGTCGTCGACCGCGGCCTGGGAGCGGGTGCCGTCGGCCTCCATGGCGGCCAGGGAGCCCTCCAGGTCGGCGATCCGGGTGCGCAGCACGGCCTCCCGGCGGTGCAGACCGTCGAGCACCGCGAGCAGTTCGGCCGGGCGCGCGGCGTCGAGGTTGTCCTCGGAGACGGTCTCGCGCACCTGGGTGACGATGGCGACCCCGAGCAGCGCGCACAGCACCGCGACCGCCGCACTGGCCCGCCAGCGGGCCTTGACCCGCCGGTCAGGCACCGAACAGCCTGCGCCGAAGGGCGGCCGCGTTGCCGAAGATCCGGATGCCGAGCACCACGATCACCGCGGTCGACAGCTGGGTGCCGACCCCGAGTAGATCGCCGAGGAACACCAGCAGGGCGGCGACCACCACGTTGAACAGGAACGACACGACGAAGACCTTCGCGTCGAAGATCCCGTCGAGGAAGGCGCGCAGGCCGCCGAAGACCGCATCGAGCGCGGCGACGACGGCGATGGGCAGGTAGGGGCGCAGCGCTTCGGGGACCTCAGGGCTGGTCGCCAGCCCGATGCCCACCCCGATCAGCAGTGCCAGCACCGCGATCGCCACCGCACCCGCACCACCACCGCCGCCGCGATCGGTGGTGTGGGGTGCCGGATCGGCCTGCTCGGTCATCCTCATCCTCCTGACGGTCCTGCCGACCGTAGTTCACGGACCTGTGCGGCGGGCATCTGCAGGTCGTCGGCCGCGCGCACCTCCAGTTCCACCCCGTACAACCCCACCAGGGCCTCGAGCCGCAGGTACACCGGGTCGGCCAGGAGGTCTGCCTGCATGGCCTGCGGCCCGATCGCCTCGATCCGATAGGGCGAGGGCACCGGCTGCTGGTCGATCAGGATCGCACCACCGGCCTGTCGCACCGTCACCCCGGGCCCGATGCGGACCCCGCCGACCGCGATCGCCTCGGCCCCACCCGCCCACAACGCGTTGATCACCGCCTGCAGATCGGAGTCGAGCACCACCTGCCCGCCGTCGCCACGGTCACCGTCGTCGCCGCGCAGCCCGCCGCTGCGCGCCGGTTCGCCGACGGTGACCGTCAGCCCGGGCCCGGTCGCGGCGACGGCCGCCGAGGTGCGTTCGAGCCGGTCCAGCTCGGCCAGCAGCGCATCGCCCGCGGCGTCACCGGCCAGATCCCGGTCGCGCTGGGCGCGCACCTGCGCGGTGAGTTCGTCGTAGCGGGCGTCGAGTTCAGCGTTGCGGTCACGCTGCCCGCGCACGTCCTGCGCGATCGCCCGATCGGTGGACGCGTCCCCGCCGCTGCGCTCGGCCCGGTCGGCGGCCGCGATCCCGAAGACCACCCCGGCCGTCAGCAGACCCGCCAGCGTCCAGACCACGGCGGACGCCCGCCACCGACCGCCGTCGGCGGGCCGGGCCGGTGCCGGGCCGTGGGTGCGGCGCCGTGCGGCCGCAGCGTAGCCGGGGTCGAGGTGGTCGCTGAGCAGGCTGCGCAGCAGCGACGGTTCGGGATTGCGCCGGACCGTGCGGCGGCCGCCGCGCCGCCTGCCCGGTCCGGTCGAGTCCCGGCCGGCGGCGTCCGGCCCGGCGGGGTCCGGGCCGATCATCGCCGCCGGTCCTGTGAATCGGCGACCGGCACCCGCACCGCGGTGAGCACCGCCTGCGCGGTGTAGAGCACGCCGGTCCACAGGTACAGACCGAGCCCCCAGATCAAAAGTCCCCAGCCGATGGCGTGCAGTGCGGCCTGCCCGGACCAGTCCATCACCCCGGCCAGCAGCGCCGGCATCGCCAGCATCAGCGCGAAGGTCGCCGCCTTGCCCAGGTAGGTGACCTCTGGCGGGCCGAGTCGGCGGCGCCGGTAGATCAGCAGGGTCGCGGCGAGCACCGCCTCGCGGATCAGCAGCACGGCCACGATCCACCACGGGACGATCCCGCGCACGGCGAAGGCGATCGGCACGGCGACCATGTAGAGCCGGTCGGCCATCGGGTCGAGCAGGCGTCCGATCTCGCTGTACTGGCCGAGCCAGCGGGCCAGTTTGCCGTCCAGCCAGTCGGTGCCGCCGCTGACCATGATCACCGCCAGCGCCCAGCCGTCGGCCTGCGGGCCGAGCACCAGGAACAGGAACACCGGCACCCCGATGATCCGCAGCACGCTCAGCGCGTTGGGCACGGTCCACAGTCCGGCGTCCGCCGGTGCGGCGTCACGGTCCTCGGCTGCCACGCTCAACAAACCCCCTCCTCTGCCCGCCCGCTCGGCGGTCAGACGACTCCGAGCGCGAACATGGCATCGGCCACCTTGACGAAACCGGCGATGTTCGCACCGAGAACATAGTCGCCCGGCCGGTCGTACCGTTCCGCGGTCTCCCGGCAGTGTCGGTGGATCTCCCCCATGATCGAGGCCAGTCGACGGTCGGTGTACTCGAAGCTCCAGGAATCCCGGGAGGCGTTCTGCTGCATCTCCAGCGCCGAGGTGGCCACTCCCCCGGCGTTGACCGCCTTGCCCGGGGCGAAGGCCACGCCGGCGGCGCGCAGCACCTCCACCGCGCCGGGGGTGGTCGGCATGTTCGCGCCCTCGGCCAGGGCGAGCATCCCGCCGCGCACCAGCGCGGTCGCCTCGGCGACGTCGACCTCGTTCTGCGTCGCACACGGCAGCGCGACCTGGCAGGGCACCTCCCACACGCATGCACCGGGCACGAACCGGGCGCCGGGCCTGCGGTCGGCGTATGCACTGATCCGGCCCCGCTCGGTCTCTTTGATCTCGCGCAGCAGCGCAGGGTCGATACCGGCCTCGTCGACGACGTATCCGGAGGAGTCCGAGCAGGCGATCACCTTCCCGCCGAGCTGTTCGACCTTGTCGATCGCGTAGATCGCGACGTTGCCCGAACCGGAGATCACCACGGTCTTACCGTCGAGTCCGTCACCGGAGGCGCGCAGCATCTCCTCGACGAAATAGGCCACCCCGTAGCCGGTGGCCTCGGTGCGCACCCGCGATCCGCCCCAGTTCAGCCCCTTGCCGGTGAGCACCCCGGACTCGTAGCGGTTGGTCAGCCGCTTGTACTGACCGAACATGTAGCCGATCTCGCGGCGTCCCACACCGATGTCGCCGGCCGGCACATCGGTGTGTTCGCCCAGGTGCCCGTGCAGTTCGGTGATGAAGGACTGACAGAACCGCATCACCTCGGCCTCCGAGCGGCCCTTGGGGTCGAAGTCGGCGCCGCCCTTGGCCCCGCCGATCGGCAGGCCCGTCAGCGCGTTTTTGAAGATCTGTTCGAAGCCCAAGAACTTGACCATGCCCAGATCCACGCTCGGGTGGAAACGCAGCCCGCCCTTATAGGGGCCGAGCACGCTGTTGTACTGCACCCGGAAACCGCGGTTGACCTGCACCTGTCCCTGGTCGTCGACCCATGGCACCCGGAAGATGATCTGGCGTTCCGGTTCGCACAGCCGCTCGATCAGCGCCAGTTCCGCGTAGTGCGGGTCGCGTTCGAGCACCACCGACAGCGAGCCGAACACCTCCGCGACCGCCTGGTGGAACAGCGGCTCGCCCCGATTGCGGGCGACCACCGCGTCATAGATCTTCTGCACCTGCTGCGTGACGATCATCCCGGCACCTGCCTCCCACCCCATTGTCTACCCCGCCCCCGGGCGCGGCCACCGGCCGGTACCTCCGTCACCGCCAGGCGAACGGGGGCTGGTCGTAGCCGTCGATCCGGGTGTGCCGGTCGTGCAGCACGACCTCACGGAACTGGTGGATCACCGCGGCGGTGGGCGCATGCAGGTAACCGTCGTGCCAGGGCAGGCGGATCACCGGCCGATCGGTCTCCGGATAGCTCTCGAACTCCGGATCGACGTCGATGCCCGTCAGCGGCACGAAGAACACCTCGGCGACCTCTGCCGGGCTGGGCACCGGTTCGACGAAGGTGTCGGCCGCCCACAGCACCACCGGGCTCATCACGAAACCCGACCGGGTGCGGTAGTCGTCGAGGCGACCCAGTACGCGATCGGCACCGATGTCGATGCCGAGTTCTTCGTTCAGCTCCCGCCGGGCCGCGCCCGGTGCGTCCTCGCCCGGATCGATCCGTCCGCCCGGCAGAGCGAACTGCCCGGGGTGCGAGCGCAACGTGTAGGCCCGCCGGGTCATCCAGATGCCCAGTTCGGACCGGCGCCGGACGATGGTGATAGCCACCGCCGCCGCAGCCGGGCCGTCAGGTCCGCCGACCGGGCCGGTCACCGCCGGGAAACGGTCCAGTCGCGCACCGATCAACCGTCGGTCGAGCCCGGCCGGGTCGGCCGGCAACCCGGTCCCGGGGCCTCCGCGGTCGGTCACGACAGCAGCCGGGCGAGCACCGCCGGCTCCTGCTGACCGGGCCAGGTGCCGGTCAGCGTCTGTGCGCCGCCCGGCGCCTCCGGGGTCGGCTCGCGCAGCACCTCGAGGCGCACGGGGCCAGCGTGCACCGTGGTCAGGGTGCCCTGCTCGGTGACCTGCACCTGTGCCACCTCCGGCACGGGCGCATCCGCCCCGCCGCTGCCGCGCACCCGGGTGCGCACCGGCGGCGGTCCGCCGACCGGTTCCGGGACGAACTGCAGTGCCGCCTCGTGCCCGCCGGTGACGATCGTCGCGGCGAGCAGCTGCGCGTAGACCGGGTCGTGGACCGCGTCGTAGACCCAGCGGGGGCCGAGCACCGAGTGCTCCATCGTGGTGATCAGACCGTCGTCGGAGCCCGGCAGCGGCGCCCCGCGGTAGGTCACCGGAACCTGCAGGATCCGCCCGACTGCGGTGCGCAGCAGGTGGGTCTCGACACCCACCAGATCGTCCGGGTCGTCGAAGCGGTACGCGTCGATCAGCACCAGACCGTCCGCCCGCGCGCCGCGCGCCCACGGCTGCGCGGGCACCCAGCCGGCGAGCATCTCGGCCTTGGTCGGCGACAACTGGGCGTCATAGATCAGTGCCATGACCTCGACCGTACCCGGCCGGTGACCGCCCGGGACCGGCCTTGGCACTACGCTGACAGGTGTGGGCCGCCCCGCGGCCCGACCCCCGTATGCACACCGCGGCACGCCGCGGTCGACAGGATCGGAGCGCAGCGATGTCACAGTGGGCGGACAAGCTGGAGAAGAAGGCCAAGGGTCTGATCGCCGAGGCCGCGGAGGAGATCACCGCCGCCGAGGGCGTGGACACGGTGCACCTGAACGAGGCCGACGAGGCCGAGCAGGACTGACCGGGCTGTCCCCACGGCGCCGCGGCCCGGTGCGCGGCGACCGGGACCGGCCGCGCCGGTTCAGCCCCGCCAGGCCGACAGGCGCTCGGTGAGGATCTCCTCGCCGGGGGTGCCCGCGTAGTCGTAGATCCAGTACTCGTCGTCGTCGCAGCCGATGATCTCGGCCGGGGCGCCGAGGGTCTTCGGGTACACGTTCTTCTGTTCGGAGAACTCGGTGCTGCTCTCGGGATACCAGCTGCGCTGTTCGACCAGGATGAAGCTGATCTTGCGGTCCTGCTCGAAGTCGTAGCGGTTGGTCATCCACACCGTCGGGGTGACCGCGTCCTCCATCTGCACCAGCTGCAGGCCGTCGGGACCGAAGGCCAGCATGGGCCGCACCAGCCAGAAGTTGCCGGCGCCGGCGATGTCGCGGCCGTCGATCCACTCCACCAGACAGTCGGTGGCCGTATAGCGGGTGTGTGCGGCGAAGCGGCCCAAATCCACCAGGGCCACCGTGCCGCCGACCAGCAGCGCCACCGCCGCCACCCCGGCACCGACCCGCACGGCCCGGGCGCCCGGGCCCGCGGCGGGCTCTCGCACCGGGTCGTGGCCTGTCGGATCCTCCCCCGGGTCGGCCTCACCCGGGTCCGGTGCCGCCGACTGCGCATCCTGCAGACTCTCGACCATGGTCCGCGGCTGTGCGCGCTGCGCAGCGAGCACGACGACCGCGATCAGCGGGGCGAACAGCATCGGCTGGAGATAGCGGGCGGCACCCGCACCGGTCAGGATCGTCCCGGCGACGATCACCACCACGATCACCGGCCCGACCAGCGCGGCGAACAGCAGCTCCGCCGAGTCCGAACGACGCATCCCGCGGACCGCGACATAGACGCTGAACGCGATCAGCACGATCAGCAGCACCATCTCCACCACACCGCGCCAGGTCTGCAGTGATTCGCCGATGGTGTAACGGCTGTAGTACTCCAGCGCCACCGAGACCCCGCCGACGTACTGGTCGGCGCCCTTGCCGACGACGTCGCCGAGCAGATCGCGGATCACCAGCGCGGCCGCCATGCCCACGCCGGTGGCCAGGGTCGCGACCCACAGAACCCGCCACGCCACACCGCGGCGACGGCCCAGCAGCATCAGAAACAGCGTGCCCAGGATCGGGGCGACGGCCCAGCCGACGAACAGCGGGTTGGACATCACCAGCACGGCCGTCATCACACCGAGCGCCACCGCGAAGCCGGCCTGTGCACGTCCCGGGACCTGCATCATGCGCGCCACCATCGCCACGGCCGCGAACATGCCGATCAGCACCGGATAGTAGTAGGAGGTGGACAGCAGCATGCTGGCGAATTCGATGGTGCGCACCGTCCAGGTGACCTCGAGCGCCACCATCAGCGCAGGGATCGCGACCCCGATCAGACCGACACCGATCTTCACCGGTCGCGACAGCCGCGCTCCCAGCACACCGGCGATCCATCGCAGCATCAGGTACAGCAGGACGTAGTTGACGATCCCGGAGACCAGCACCCGGGTGAACACGCCCTTGACCACCAGTGACAGCAGCGCGAAGATCGGGATCTCGACGGCGAAGATCGTGGAGGTCATCCGCCACTGGAACGGTTCACCGTCTTCGATGCTGCGCTGCACCAGCGGCATGACGGTCGAGTCGGCGCCGAAGAACAGGTTCTCGGCGCGTGGGGTGCCCAGCAGCAGGGACACGGCGATCGCGCCGAGCAGGACCGCCCCCAGCACGCCGGCGAGTTCCAGCCACCGCGAACTGCCCCGCGGTCCGATCCGGTGACCGATACTGCGCATCGACCTGAACCCTTTCACGCCACAGTCGCCACAGGAGACGAAAACGCCCGGGCGGACTCCGCCCGGGCGTTCGACGGTCGGGCTGACAGGATTTGAACCTGCGACCCCTGCACCCCCAGTGCAGTGCGCTACCAAGCTGCGCCACAGCCCGCCGGTGCCGTCTCCGGCACCGATACGGAAGATTACCGCACCGGCGGTGAACCTCCCAATCGGCAGGTCACCGCTTGTTTCGTTGCTTCTTCTCCCGCACGCGCACCGAGATGCGCACCGGGCTGCCGTCGAAGCCGAACTCCTCGCGCAGCATGCGCTCGAGGAAGCGGCGATAGCCGGCCTCCAGGAATCCGGTGGTGAAGAAGACGAACGTCGGCGGACGGGTCGTCGCCTGGGTGACGAACAGCACGCGCGGGATGCGCCCGCCGCGCATCGGCGGCGGGGTCGCGGCGACGATCTCCTTCAGCCAGTTGTTGAGCCTGCCGGTCGAGATGCGCTTGTCCCACGACTCCAGCGCCAGATCCATCGCGGGCACCAGTCGGTGCACGGCCCGGCCGGTCTGGGCGGAGATGTTCACCCGCCCCGCCCACGGCACCCGGGAGATCTCCCGGTCGATCTCCCGCTCCAGGTCGTAGCGGCGGTCCTCGTCCACCAGATCCCATTTGTTGAACGCCAGCACCAGCGCCCGGCCCGCCTCGATCACCATCGACAGGATCCGCAGATCCTGCTCGGTCAGCGGCTGGGAGGCGTCGATGAGCAGGACCGCGACCTCCGCGGAATCCAGTGCGGCCCGGGTGCGCAGCGAGGCGTAGTACTCGGTGCCCGAGGCCTGACGGACCCTCCGCCGCAGCCCCGCGGTGTCGACGAACCGCCAGGGACGGTCGTCGAGCTCGACCACCGTGTCCACCGGGTCCACGGTCGTGCCGGCCACATCGTGGACGACCGACCGCTGCTCCCCGGCGAGCTTGTTGAGCAGGCTGGACTTGCCGACGTTCGGCTTGCCCACCAGCGCCACCCGGCGCGGACCGGCGGCGCGCACTCCGTCGTCGCGCGGGGTCTTAGGCAGCACCTCGACGATCCGATCGAGCAGATCCCCGGTGCCGCGCCCGTGCACCGCGCTGATGGGGAACGGTTCGCCCATCCCCAGCGACCACAGCGCGGCCGCCTCGGCCTCCTGCCGTTCGCCGTCGACCTTGTTGGCGGCCAACACCACCGGGGTCTTGGACCGCCGCAGAGTACGCACCACCGCCTCGTCGGTGGCGGTGGCTCCGACGACCGCGTCGACGACCAGCACGATCACGTCAGCCTCGCGCATCGCCAGCGCGGCCTGGGTGGAGATCGCCTCCTGCAGACCCTTGCCCTCGGGCTCCCAACCGCCGGTGTCCTGGACCAGAAAGCGGGTCCCGACCCACTCCGCGTCGTAGGTCACCCGGTCACGGGTCACCCCGGGGGTGTCCTCCACGACCGCCTCGCGACGACCGATGATCCGGTTGACCAGCGTGGACTTTCCCACGTTCGGTCGACCGATGATCGCCACGATCGGCAGCGGCGCGGTCTCGTCGTCCAGTTCGTCGGCGAATTCGGCGTCGAGGGCGTACCAGTCCTGCTCGTCGTCCCACACCCCGTCCGCCGGGTCGTGGTCCAGCGTGATCTCCTCGATCCCGCCGTCGTCCATCCCGTGGTCCTCGTTCATCGCTGCACCCCTCGTGTGGTCTCGGTCAGCTCGATCAGTCGGGCCAGCACCTCGTCGAAGCCCAGGGCGGTGGTGTCGAGCACCACCGCGTCCTCGGCCGGCCGCAGCGGCGCCACGGCCCGGGTCGAGTCCGCCAGGTCCCGGCGCTCGACGTCGGCGAGCACCCCGGCCAGGTCGTCCACCCCGCCCGCGGCGACGTTCTGTCGGTTGCGGCGCTCGGCGCGCACCGCGGCCGAGGCGGTCAGGTAGATCTTCACCGGCGCCTCGGGCAGCACCACGGTGCCGATATCGCGCCCTTCGAGCACGATCACCGGATGTTCGGCGGCGACACCGCGCTGGGCCTGGACCAGCGCGTCGCGCACCTCGGGCAGCGCGGAGACGGCCGAGACGTGAGCGGTGACGTCCGCGCCCCGGATCTCGGCGCGCACGTCGCGGCCGGCCAGCAGCACCGCCTCGTCGAGCGGATCGGAGCCGACCTCGATCGGCAGGGTCCGCACCGCGGCGGCCACCGCGGCCACATCCGCCAGGTCGATCCCGGACTCGAGCACGTGCAGGGTCGCGACCCGATACATCGCCCCGGTGTCCAGGTACGCCCCGCCCAGGTGGGCGGCCAGCCGGCGCGAGGCGGTCGACTTACCCGTGCCCGACGGGCCGTCGATCGCGATCTGCAGCCCGCCCGGGCCCGCGACGGCGCTCACAGGTCCACCGCCTGATACAGGGCGCCGACCTCGTTGCGGCTGAGCACCCGCAGGCTGCCGGGCCGCTGATCGCCCAGGGCGATCGGACCGACGTCGGTGCGGCCGAGCCGGCGCACCGGGTGGCCGACGTGCTCGAGCAGCCGGCGCACGATGTGCTTGCGCCCCTCGTGCAGGACCACCTCGACCAGGGACCGGTTGTCCCCGACCTGCAGGATCGAAAACGACGAGGCGCGCACCGGTCCGTCGTCGAGCTCGACACCCGTGAGCATTCGCTTGACCAGCCGCCGGTCGACCTGTCCCTCGACCTCGGCCAGGTAGGTCTTCTGGATCTCGTACGACGGGTGCATCAGCCGGTGGGCCAGATCGCCGTCGTTGGTCAGCAGGATCAGCCCTTCGGTGTCGGCGTCGAGTCGGCCGACGTGGAACAGCCGCTGCCCGGCCATGACCCGCTCGGCCACCAGGTCGCCGATGCAGGGACGTCCGAACTCGTCCGACATCGTCGACAGCCACCCCTGCGGCTTGTTCAGCGCCAGGTACACCTTCTCCTGGTCGACGACCACGCGCACGCCGTCCACCCGCACCACCGACACGGTCGGATCGATCCGCAGGCCCTGTCGGCGCACGGTCTTGCCGTCGACCTCCACCCGACCCTCGTCGATGAGGATCTCGGCGACCCGCCGCGAGGCGACGCCCGCCTGGGCCAGTACCTTCTGCAGTCGGATCCCGCCGCCGGACTGATCGCCCACGCCGAATGAGGTCGCACTGGGGGCGTCGCCCTGGTAGCGCGCGGGCTTGGCGAAGCTCAGCGTGGTCTGCGGTGCCGGCGCCGGCTCCGGCCGCTTATCGGTCTTGCGCCGCGCCGGAGCGGCCTGCGGGCCGCCGTGCTGGGTGGTCCGTTCGTCGCGCCGATCCCCGCGGCGGGGGGCCTGGCCTCGTCGCTGGTCCGCGCCGCGCCCGGTGTGCTCGCCGCGCCGCTGATCCTGTCCTCGGCCGGTGTCCTGACCACGGCGGTCCGCCGAGCCTCGGCGCGCATCCCGCTGGGGGCCGCGTGCTCCGTCCCGGCCGCCCTGGCCGCGGCCGGGCCGCCCGCCGCGCGCGGTCCGGTCCCCGCCGCCCTCTTCCCTGCGGCGGTCATCGCCGCGTCCGCCGTGACGGCGGCGGTCGTCGTCCCGGCGCCGGTCGTCGTCCCGGCGCCGGTGGTCGTCGCGGCCGTAGCCGCGGCCCCCGCCGCGCCGATCGTCTCGGCCCCCGCCGCGCCGCGGATCACCGCCACGGCCTCTGCCCCGGTCCCGATCGTCGTCACGGCCGTAGCCGCCGCGTCCGGCACCGCGGCCCCCGCCGCGCCGGGAGTCCGCCCGCGGGCCGTCGCCGCGCCGGAAGTCGTCGCCGTAGCGGTCCCGGTCCTGGCGTCGGCCCCCGCGCCGGTCGTCCTCGCGGTCCTGGTAGCGACCGCGGCCGCGGCGGTCGTCATCGCGGCCGTAGCCGCCACGGCTCTCGTCGCCGCGTCCCTGCCTGCGGGGGCGACCACGCTGGTCGCGTTGTCCCCCGCGTCCTGCGGGGCGGCCGCGGTCGGATCCGCGGCGCTGGTTCTCCGGTGCGCCGTCACGGCGAGCGGAATCAGTCACGTCAGTTCTCTTCGTCTTCGATTTGTCGGTCCTCCGCAGGTCGCGAGGGACGTCCGTGCAGTTTGGCCCAGTGCGGTTCGGACTCCAGATCGGCGTCGATCTGCTCGATGGTGTCCACGTCCGGCAGCAGTGGTGCCAGGGGCGGCAGGTCCTCCAGAGAGTCCAGACCGAGTCGTTCCAGGAACAGGGCGGTGGTCTCGTACCGGACCGCATGGGTATCGGGATCGGTGCCCGACTCGGTGATCAGGCCCCGCGCGAGCAGGGTGCGCATCACTCCGTCGACGTTGACCCCGCGCACCGCGCTGACCCGGGCACGGGTCACCGGTTGACGGTATGCGACCACGGCCAAAGTTTCCAGCGCCGCCCGGGTCAGCAGTGAGCGTGCCCCGTCCAGCAGCAGGCGTTCGACGTAGGGGGCGGCCGCCTGCCGGGTGTACAGCCGCCAGCCCTCATCGGTGCGCCGCAGGTCCAGGCCCGATCCGCGGGCATCGTAGTCGCGCGCCAGCGCGGTCAGCTCCGCGGTGGTCTCGGCCTCGGTGATCTCCAGCACCCCGGCCAGGGTCGCGGCCGACACCGGCGCGTCGACCACCAGCAGCAGCGATTCGAGCACCATCGCCGGCTCGGCCGCAGGTCCCGCGCCGTCGCTCACGCTCACCCGTACTCCTCATCGCTGATCGGCGGCGCCGCGCCCCCGTCGTCCCGATCGCCCAGCCAGGTCACCGCAAGCTCGCCCAGCGGCTCGGGCTGCTCGAACGCTACCGATCTGCGGCGGTAGAGCTCGAGCAGTCCGAGGAATCGGGCCACGATCTGCAGCCCCGAGGTGCACTCGGCGACCAGGTCCGGAAAGCCCAGGGACGCGCCGATCCCGCCGGCGGCGAGCAGTTCGCGCATCCGGTCGGCCTCTTCGGGCACCGAGACCTTCGGCGCGTGCAGGTGGTCCAGGTCCACCGTCGGCGCCGGCCGCGGCCGCATCGCCGCCGCCGCGATCTCGGCCAGTTCGGCCGGTCCGACCCCGATCCGCACCTCGGGCAGCAGATCGACGAACCGTTCCTCCAGTCCCACCGCCGCCGGATAGCGGCGCAGGGCCGCCGCCTCGAGTTCGGCGAACAGCCCCGCGACCTGCTTGTACGCCCGGTATTGCAGCACCCGGGCGAACAGCAGGTCCCGGGCGTCGAGCAGTTCCAGGTCGTCTTCGTCGTCGACCTCACCGGCCGGCAGCAGACGGGCCGCCTTCAGATCGAGCAGGGTGGCCGCGACGACTAGGAATCCGGTGATCTGTTCCAGGTCGGTCTCGGCGCCGAGCCGGCGCGTGAAGGCGACGAAGTCGTCGGTGACGGTGTGCAGCGCGATCTCGGTGACGTCGAGTCGGTGCTGGCCGATCAGCTGCAGCAGCAGGTCGAACGGACCCTCGAAGTTGTCCAGCCGGACGGTGAAGCCCTGTCCGTCGTCCCCGGCCTCCTCCTGCGGAGGCGACGGCTCGGCGACGGTGGCGGTCATATCCCGGTGCGCTCGATCAGCTCGCGCGCCACCGCCCGGTAGGCCCGTGCTCCCACCGACTTGGGCGCCCAGGTGGTGATCGGCTCCCCGGCCACCGAGGTCTCCGGGAACCGCACGGTCCGGGAGATCACCGAGTCGAACACCTGGTCGCCGAAGACCTCCACGACCCGGCCCATCACCTCACGGGAGTGCAGGGTGCGCTGGTCGAACATGGTCACCAGGATGCCCTCGAGGGTCAGCCGCGGGTTGAGCCGGTCGCGCACCTTGTCGATGGTGTCGTTGAGCAGCGCGAGCCCGCGCAGCGAGAAGTACTCGCACTCCATCGGGATGATCACCCCGTCGGCGCAGGCCAGGGCGTTGACCGTGAGCAGGCCGAGCGAAGGCTGGCAGTCGACCAGCACGTAGTCGTAGCGGTCGAGCACCGGGTGCAGCACGCGGCCGAGCGCCTGTTCCCGGCCGACCTCGCTGACCAGCTGGATCTCGGCGGCCGACAGGTCGATGTTGCTCGGCAGAAGGTCCAGCCCGTCCACGCGGGTGCGCATGACGACGTCGTCGATGTCGACGCCGCGTTCGACCAGCAGGTTGTAGACGGTGTTGTCGAGTTCGTGGTGGGCCACCCCCAGGCCGGCGGACAGCGCCCCCTGCGGGTCCAGGTCCACCAGCAGCACCCGCCGACCGTATTCGGCCAGCGCCGCCCCCAGGTTGATCGTCGAGGTGGTCTTGCCGACCCCGCCCTTCTGGTTGCACATCGCCAGGATGCGGGCCTGCCAACGCGGGTGGCGCTGGACCGGGCCCGGCTCCGGGATCTCGCGCACCGGACGACCGGTGGGTCCGAGCGTCGGCTTCTCGGCCGCGAACAGCGCGTCGTCACCGTCGCCGCCGCCGCGCGCTGACTTGGGTGCCTGCGATGTCACCTTCCGCGCTCCCTCTCCCCGTCGATCGCCTCGTGTGCCCGTGCCGGTGGGCGCTTGGCCGTAGCGGTACGCGCCTCGTCGGTAGCCTAACGGTCCGTCGCCGCCCGGGCCGCACGGACCGCCGCCCGACCGGTGCCCGGCCGGTGATCTAGCGCGCCCGCGGGTGGGCCCCTGCCCACACCTCGCGCAGCGCGGTGACCGTCACCATCGTATAGATCTGCGTGGTCGCCACCGAGGCGTGCCCGAGCAGTTCCTGGACCACCCGCACATCGGCGCCGCCCTCGAGCAGATGGGTGGCGAAGGAATGGCGCAGGGTGTGCGGAGAGACCGGCACGGTCAGCCCCGCCCGGTCGGCGGCGTCGCGCAGCACCTGCCAGGCGCTCTGCCGCGACAGCCGGCCCCCGCGCACGTTGAGCAGCAGTGCCGGGCCGCCCGTCCGGGCCAGGGCGGGCCGGCCGCGCACCAGGTAGGCCGACACCGCGTCGGCGGCCGGACCGCCGATGGGCACCAGGCGTTCCCGTCCGCCCTTGCCGCGCAGCACCACGGTGCGGCCGGTCAGATCCACATCGTCGACGTCCAGGCCGACGGCCTCGGAGATCCGGGCCCCGGTCGAATACAGCAGTTCGAGCATGGCGTGGTCGCGCAGTGCACGTGGGTCGGCCGCCTCCGGGTCGGCCGCGACCGCATCGAGCAGCGCGAGCACCTGGTCGACCGACAGCGCCTTGGGCAGGCGCCGGCCCGGCCGGGGCGGGCGCACCCCGTCGGTGACGTCCGCGCTCACCCAGCCTTCGCGGGCCGCGAACCGGTGCAGTCCGCGCACCGCGATGGTCGCCCGCGCCACCGATCCGGTCGCCAGCGGCGCCCGGCCGGTCTCGGGGTCGCCGCGGCCCAGATCGGCCATGAAGTCGGTCACGTGCTCTTCACGCACGTCCGCCAGATCGGTCAGCCCGGCCGCGCGCAGATGGTCGGCGTACCGCTGCAGATCACGGGTGTAGGACAGGACGGTGTTGCGGGCGGCGCCGCGCTCCACGGCCAGGTGGTCGAGATATCCGCGCACCTGCCCGGCCAGCCGGTCCGCCGCGCCGGTGGTCACGACCGGACGGTCTGTGCGCGCGCGTCGAAGGCCGTCGGCCACAGCGGGGCCGGCGCATCGGCGCCGCGCAGCGTCGTTCCCAGGCTGCGGGCGGCCACCAGGGCGGTCACCGCGGCGACCGCGGTGGCGTCGTAGACCGTGCCGCCGAGTGCCTGATCGGCCAGCTCGCCCAGGTCGATCCACCGGCTGGCCATGTCGGCCTCCTCGTCGGCCGGTGCGGGCCGGTCCACCGCACGCAGATCGGTGGCCAGATAGACCCGCAGCAGCTCGTCGGTGAACCCCGGCGAGACCGCCAGATCCACCAGCACCTGGTAGCGCGCGGCCGTGAAACCGGTCTCCTCGACCAGTTCCCGGTCGGCCGCGGCGACCGGATCCTCTCCCGCGACGTCGAGCAGTCCGGCGGGCAGTTGGAGGATCCGGCGGCCGAGCGCGTGCCGGTACTGGTCGATCACCAGCACCCGATCGCTCTCGTCGAGGGCCAGCACGGCCACGGCCCCGCGGTGCTCGACGATCTCCCGGTCGGCGTGGCCGCCGCCGGGCATGGTCACGGTGTCCACCCGCAGGTTCACGATCGCGCCGCGGTAGTGCACCGCGGAGTCGACCACCTCGAACCTGTGCCGGTCCGCCGGGTCCTGGCCTGTCGGGGTCATCGCCGCGCTCCTACCGGTCCCCGCCGCCGTCGGCCCCGCCGTGGCCGGGGATCTGCACCGGCAGCCGCTCGCCGTCCTCGTAGGTCAGGGCCGCAGCGATGAACGCGCTGAACAGCGGGTGCGGACGGGTGGGCCGGCTCTTGAGCTCGGGGTGGCCCTGGGTGCCGACGAAGAACGGGTGCTCGGCGGTGTCGCGCTCGACGAACTCGACCAGTTCCCCGTCCGGCGAGGTGCCCGAGACGGTCAGTCCGGCCTGCTCGATGCGGTCCCGGTAGTCGTTGTTGACCTCGTAGCGGTGCCGGTGGCGTTCGGTGACCTCGGTGGCCTGGTACACCGAGGCGACCAGGGAGTCCTCGGCCAGCCGCGCCGGGTAGGAGCCCAGGCGCATCGAACCGCCCAGGTCCGCGGTGCCGGCCACCGCGGCGCGCTGCTCGGCCATCGTCGACACGGCCGGTTCGGCCGCGCCGGCCTCGAACTCGGTCGAGGTCGCCGCGGCCAGTCCGTCGGCGCGCAGCGCCTCGATGACCATGCACTGCAGGCCCAGGCACAGCCCCAGGATCGGCACACCCCGGGTGCGGGCGTAGGTGATCGCACCGAGTTTGCCGTCGATGCCGCGGTTGCCGAA
>Ga0079226_10001608_pt1 | contig 17323 bp, 12 predicted proteins | sample Poulit2014_FD_76345 | JGI IMG/M metagenome (GOLD analysis project Ga0079226, IMG submission 76345) | Agricultural soil microbial communities from Georgia to study Nitrogen management - Poultry litter 2014 | ecosystem: Environmental > Terrestrial > Soil > Agricultural land | place: USA: Georgia...
CACATGGACAGACCGCACCATTATGAAGATGACGACCATCATATGAACAGACATCATAGAGGACGTGGCGACGATCATATGGAAAGACGACCTCATCACCGTGATGGAGATAATTAGTGAAACCATTATAATGAAGACCAAAAATAAAGTGGGAAATAAATAATTAGGTAGACTAGGTCAAATAGGTAGATTAGGTCAAAGGAAATTTTAGAAGGTGGAAGTGGTTTGAATGGGACAATCATTTTGAAATTAAACTGGGGAAATTTTCATTTGCGAAGCCCCGTGGGAAAGAATAAATTCAACACGTTCTGTGTAACGGAAAATAATGAATAATTTCGGTGTGGTTTATAAAGAGGAATTTTATAAATGCATTATCGAAAAAACAATAAGAAAAAACACCCGTGTAATTTATGCGTTATGTGATGAGAATGAACTATATATTTGAATTATTGAATGGGAATGGAGAATTAATACTTCTTGACAGTTTCATGTTTATAACGGATAATATGTAATGAAAATTTAATATTAAATGTTTTGGTTTCGGCACAAATACTTGTGCGATAATTAAAAAGGAATCAGGTGAAATCCCTGAACGGTCCGGCCACTGTAATTAGTGTGCTAAATCTCATAAAGTCACTGGCGATAAAGCTGGGAAGACGAGAATTAGCAAAACACTATAAGTCAGGAGACTTGCCAAAGCATACATGCAATAAAAAAACCTTCCGGGAAAAAGGTGTGCAGATAGTGTAAATTTAATTATTTAAGTTTAGGATATTATTAAACTATTAATGATAAATAACAAGCTCTTGCCTATTTCTTGTAGGTAGGGGCTTTTTATATTGCAAAATAACATACATCGACTCTTATGCAAAAGGATTACTTTGTTCTGTAGGGTTATCAACTAAGTTTGATTTACCTACAATGTGTTAATAAATAAATCCAACAGTGTAGGATAGTTTAGCAGGCACATGCATCTTGAAAGAATTATGTTTTGTTTTTACAAGGGGGATTGATTAAAGAAAATAATTATAAAACCGGATTTAGTAGTAAAGAATTATTAAAAAAAAGGAGATAAAAAATGAAACGTATAAATATAATTTCTTCTCGATTAATGACATTTTTCTCAATTTTATTTATAACAATATTATTGATTCCACAAATAGCTTTAGGTGCTACATATAACCCGAAAGAAGATTATCAAAACTTAGAGATTCATTTTTGGGAGGATGAACAACCTGATGTTGGGTTTTACATAAATGCTTCCTCAAGATATATTTTAGAAACAGTTCCAGAGCCTAATTTTGGTACGTCTTTTGGGGAATGGTCCGTTATGGACTTATTGAGAGGTATGTATACCGGTGCAGATTATATTAATTATATACCAGAGGATTATTTCGAAAGTTATATAAGTAACGTTGAAACACATGTTAAGGGAAAAGAAGGAAAACTTGACAGGAGTAAATTGACTGAATGGTCCCGTGCTGTACTTGCACTCACTCCTTTAGGTTATGATATTACAGATGTAGCAGGATATAATTTTATTGATGCACATTCTGTTTCGCCTACCAATGCAATCACTTATAATTCAAACACAGAGAAAATATCCTATACACAAGGAATTAATGCGGCGATATTTGGAATTATTGCAATGAACACAGGTGATTATGAACTTCCAGATGACAATGGAGACCCATCTGTAAATACAATGGCAAAAATGATTGATTTTATTTTAGAGAGCGAAATAACACAAGAAGATGGTACAGTTGGTGGTTGGGCTTTAATGGGGAAACGACCGGATCCGGATATTGGGGGTATGGCGTTACAAGCATTGGCTCCGTATTATCTTGATCAAAAAAAATATGAACAAATTGGTGCAAAGGCTTCATATGATGATTTAGCGAAAGCAGTAGAAAGAGCCGTCGTTGTTATGTCGGAATTACAATTAGATAACGGTGGCTACAGTGCGATGGGTTTCGCTGGGGCAACTGCGAATTCACAAAGTATTGTTCAAGTTCTTGTAGCATTAACTGCACTTGGCATTGATCCTTTAGCTGAAAGTATAGAACTAGAATACATTAATAAAAGAGTAAACTTTTTTACAGATGGTGCTAGTGTAAATGGTGTAGAAACTAATAATATGGTTGATGCACTTCTCACTTTTTGGGCAAATGGAAGTGGAAGTTCCCCAGAAGTAGGTGGATTTAAAAATGTTATGAACATGGGTGCAAATGCCATGGCAACTGATCAGTCTTTGTATGGCCTTATCGCATATGATCGTTTCTTGAAAGGTGAGAAAGCACTTTATGATATGACAGACATGGTGAATGGTGAATACAAACAAATGTCTGCAAAATCATATGATGTAACATTAAGTTATAATGGAGAAACAAAACTTGAAAGTTACGCGCCTTATTCTATTGTGGAAATTCCAGATAGTTTAACAGTCGATGGAAAAGAATTTGTAAATTGGAACAGTAAAAGTGATGGCTCTGGAAAAGAATTTAATCCAGGTGAAAAGCTTTCAATGCCAAATCATGATATTACGTTATATGGTGTGTACAGCTTACTAGATTATGAGATTAATTTGGAGGCTAATGGTGGCGAATTAATAAACGTATCTGTACCTGACACGTACACAATAGAATCGGATGAAATTTTACTTCCGACAGAAGAACAAATGAAAAAAGAAGGTTACGGGTTTAACGGTTGGTACGATAATGCTCAATTTTCTGGAGATTTAGTAACGAAAATAAAAAAAGGAAGTACAGGGGATAAAACATTCTATGCAAAATGGAGTCCCGCATCGAAAGTCGATGAGTTTTTGGTGAATGATGTTATTGCAAACATTGATAAACTACCAGCAACAATAACATTAGATGAAAAAGCTATCATAGAATTAGCACGATTATCTTATGATCGTTTACCAAGTGATTTACAATCCCTTATTCATAATTATAATAAATTGACTGATGCTGAAGAAGCATATGAAACGTTAATGAATGACAAAAGTCATCAAGCAGTCACAAACGTAGAAAAGTTAATCGAAGAGTTGCCTGATGTATATGAATCGAATCATGAACAATTATTAGATAATGCGAGAGACGCATTTTATAGTTTATCAGCGGAACAGCAAGACTTAGTACAGAATGAATTGCAAACTAAATTATCCGAACTTGAACAATCATTATTTGACCAACTAGGCTTTGACGAGAATAAAGCAGCTGCAAATATCCTTGAAAAAAGAATCGCTAGTCTTCCAGATAATATAACATTGGAAGATAAAGATTCTATTGAAAAGGTAAAAAGTATTTTAGAAAACTCATCGCAAGAAATTAAGGATTCTGTAACAAACATTGATAAATTGACTAAATTAGAATCCCGAATTGACTCTTTACAGGAGTCTAAAGAAGCTGAAGAAAATCAAGCGAATAATGTAAATAACTTAATCACAAACTTGCCATCTAGTGATGAATTAACATTAAATCATCGCGAACAAGTGCAAGAAGCGTTAGATGCTTATAATGCCTTGAGTCAACAACAACAATATTTAGTAACAAATATTAGAGAGTTACTTTTAGCAGAAGAAAGAATTAGTCAGTTAGAGGAATCTGATAAATTAAACAATGAAAAGGCGCAAGAGGTTATAGATTTAATTGAATCTTTACCTAATGTAGATGAACTTAGATTGACGCATGATAAAGAGATAGAAAATGCAACTGAGGAATATGCAAAATTAACCGAAGAACAAAAGGCGTTAGTAATAAATTATGATAAATTAGTTGCTTTAGAGACGAGACTAGAAGAACTTCTGAAAGAGGAAGAAAACAACAACGAAAAAGACGAAGGCGATGACACCGATAAGGGCGAAGGTGATGACACCGATAAAGGTGAAGGTGATGACACCGATAAAGGTGAAGGTGATGACACCGATAAAGGTGAAGGTGATGACACCGATAAAGGTGAAGGTGATGACACCGATAAAGGTGAAGGTGATGACACCGATAAAAGTGAAGATGATGACACCGATAAAGGTGAAGGTGATGACACCGATAAAGGTGAAGGTAATGACACCGATAAGGACGAAGGTGATAACACCGATAAAGACGAAGGTGATAACACCGATAAAGACGCTCCTAGTACAGGGGATAAAAATGACGTATTACCTAGCACAGCTACGACTGTTTATAATGTAATATTAATTGGGCTTGTTTTATTGTTTTCTGGTTTAGTAGCATATGTTTTTAATAGAAGGGTAGTTAAATAAAATTAATTGTTCGGAAGGTGGAGTCCATCTTCCGAACATCCCTATTTATGGGAATGTTTAACTATAAATTTAATTCACAGTGATTGTATAGAATTTAAAAAGGGCGGTTTTTTATGAAAGACTATGCCATTAAAATAAAAAAGAGACTCAATGATGAAAGTTTGATTTATAAATTAATATTTATCTCTGTATTATTAACATTTTCTATAGTATATTTTTTGAATGCAACATTAAATCATGACATTAATCTACCAAACAAACCTTTAAATGATTTTGCAGAAAATAGTTCCTTTGTACCCTTAAAAGGCGATTTTAAACACTTACTTGATAATGAAAAGAATGATGAAACTGATAATAATGATCAAGATAAAGATAACAATCAAGATAATCAGGAAGAAAACAAAGATGAAGATGATAAACAGGAAGAAAAAGAAGATAAAGTAGATAACAGTGATGATAGGGAACTGCAGGATCAAGAAGAAGAGAAGGGAAATAAAGGAGAAGGGATACATAAAAATTCTGATGCGTCTAATATAGACATAATTGATAATCCTAATGGTAAAAATGATGAAAATAAAAATGAATATTTTACAACTACAATTATCAATGATGAGATTGTCACAGAGGAAGAGTATTCCTTCCGTATTATACAAAAAAAGCATAGCTTTATCGTAACGAATACAGAAGTATTTCTAAATGATAAAAGTATAGAAGATTTTCATGGTTTTCTTTTATTACAAGAAGGCGATAACACAATCAAGATTAAAGTTACGTACACAGACAATCATGGAGAAGTATTTTCCGTATCCAAAAGTTATAATGTCACGTTAAATACAAAAGACATCGTCATTTATACTGACTTAGAAGATAATTCCGTCTTTAAAGATAAGGAAATTAATTTTAAGGCAAGTGCAAAATATGAAGGAAAAGATGTACCTGTCACAATTGAAATAAACGGTAAGACAATTAATGAAGCTTCTCCCAATAATTATAAGACACAACTTAAAAAAGATAGTAATCAAATTGTTTTATATGCGAAATATAAGGGTAAGGCAGCTGATAAAAAAGTAACTGTTTATTATCAGCCAGAAGAATCCAATTTATTAATTGAAACGGATTTAAAAGACCAATCTGTGACCGAAGAAAAGTTTTCATTTTTTGCAATTGCAAAAAAAGATAATGATACTTTGCCACTAAAAGTTACGGTGAATGACGAGCTCATTACAGATGATACTAAGGGAAATTATCATACTGTTTTAACAGAGGGACTAAATAAGATTATAGTTAGTGCTGAACATAATGAACAAAAAGTTGAAAAACAATATTCAATAAATTATCGTATGCCAGATGGTGGAAATGAAAATGATGAAATTGATAGTGATATATATATAGAGTTTCCGGATCTAAAAGATGGTCAGACTATAAAAAACTCTGTCCATACATTCCATGTTAAGGCAGTGGATAAAAATGGTAAACAGATTACGGACAGAGGAATTTCCATCAAGGCCCAGAACAATGGCAAAAACATTCCTATTGATTGGAATAATGAATCGCACGTAAGCTTTACATTATCGGTTGTTGATGGCACCAACTATATTGAAGTGACAGCTAAAGATAGCCAGGGAAGTATTGGAACAGCTAATTTAACTGTTTATGGCGATATTGCTGATGATAATGAAGTGATTGGAGCAATTACATTTAGTTTAGAAGCATCTACTATTGGGTTAGGTCATATTATTCCATCACAACAAGTCGAGCTCTATCCTAATGAACGTGGCTCTTATACGATAGACCGAATTTTTGAAGAGTATGGGATAACATATGATTATACGGGTAGCCATAGTGACTCTTTCTACTTATCTAGAATTTATAAATCAGGCCTCGTTGCAAATCCGAAGGTTCCTGATGATCTTGCCGAATTAGTTGAACGAGATTTTTCTGTTTTTAATCCAACAAATTTTGATGTTAACTCCTTGGGGGAATTTGATATTTCTAATGGTGGGGGTTGGATGTATAGCGTAAACGGCCATTATCCAAATGTGGGCTTTGCAGACTATTACTTCAAAGATGGAGATGTCGTTAGAATTCGATTTACAATTGCATTAGGAATGGATATCGGTGGTGGAATGCCAGGATCCAACTATAGGAAAGAATGGTAGGTATATTTTTATGAATAAACGTTTTGCAAAAACAGTTTTATTATTATTGATACTCCCATTAATGTTGTTATTAAATTTTCCAAAGGTTAATGCTCAAAAGACTATTAAAGACGATATCCTTCATGATATCGAGCAAATAATTCATTGGAAAAAATCATCTGTAGGCATTACAGAAGACGAACCATTATTCAATTCAAGCTTTTTAAACAATGCGGGGGATGCCAGTGGGGACTGGTATCCCATCGGTATTGGCAGAATAGGTTACCCAGATGATTATGATGGTTATTTAGCGGTGATTGAAAACGAAATTTCTAAGCGATACCGTACCGAAAGTAAATTACACGAATCAAAAGCAACTGAATGGCATCGAATCTCTTTAGCTATCTTAGCTATGGGCGGAGATCCAACAAGTATAGGAATAGATAAAAATGGTCAACCAATTAATTTAATTGCGGATGGTACATATTATCGAGGAAAAGATGCACCAATTGGTTTGCAGGGGATAAATGGATTAACGTGGGGTCTTATAACATTAGACAGTATGCTGTATAGAGTTCCAAACGATGCTGTTGATAATAGAAACGATATTATTACCGAAATTATGGCACGTCAACTTGATGATGGTGGTTTTGCTTTAAGTGGTGAAGTGACAGATACAGATATAACAGGAATGGTTATTCAAGCGTTAGCGCCATATTATAATAGTGAAGAATCCTATCAGTATAAACAAATCAACACGGAAAATGAAGTGAACAAAACTGTCCGTGAAGTTATTGATGAAGCCTTAGCATCGTTATCGAAAGTACAGCTTGAAAACGGTGGATTTACAAGTATGGAAATGGAAAATACCGAAAGTATTGCACAGGTGATTGTTGCACTAACAGAATTAGGAATTGATCCATTAACTGATGAACGCTTTATTAAAAATGGTGAAAATATGATTAATGCATTGAAAACATATCAGATGGAAGATGGAGGGTTTATTCATTCACATGTTTATGATGAAGAAAATCCGGATTCTCTCCCAGATGAATCAAATTCAATGGCAAGTGAACAAGCATTATATGCACTTATTTCTTTATACCGTTTTTATAATGAAAATCGCACATTATATGACTTTCGTGAAGAGCTGAATAAAGAACAAAAGGAGAAAATTGATTATATTAAGCAATCAATAGAGGGCCTTCCTTCAAAAATAACAAATAACGATCGAGATAATGTAAGTCAATTATTTGAATTATATAAAAAAATCCCATTGTATGAACGAAGATATGTATTTAATTATTACAAATTATCAGATGCTATGAAAGAGCTAGATATTGAAAATGACTCGGAGTTTATCGCTTCATTTGTAGGCGAAATAGAAAGTGGTAAAGGAACAATAACCCCTTTATTTACAAAAGAATTTAATCATGGCCCAGTCATTTTTACTGAAGTTGATATCGAGTATATTGAAAAGTTACAAGGAAACTTATCAACAGAACACTATGTCGAGGTTGTTAAACTGTTAGATAAATTAAATAGCTCAGAAAACAAACGTGAATTTGAACAATATATTCCTATTTTACAAGAGAAAAAAGAAAAACTCGAAATATTGAATGCAGAAATAGAAACTCTAAATAAGGATATTATAGATAATTTGTTTCCATTTGATCAAATATCAAAAAAAGACCGTCAAACAATTCGTGAAATTATAGAGAGATACGAACAGTTAGGTGAATACGACAAGGCGAAAATAATAAATTATGAAGACGTTGAAAAAGCTAAGGCTCAAGTTGATAGTTTAATAAGAGCCCAGTATATAACAATTGCTGTTGTAATTTCAATTTTAATCGGAATAGTAGTTTTTATTATACGAAATAAAAATCGAAAGAATAGAAAATTACAGAAAATGTACAGAAATGTTGATTGAATGGAGTAATTGTATTGAGAAAAGATATTTTATTATTAGCAACTATTATTATTCTCGGTATATTTTTGATTAAAGGAACAAAAATTCAATCAGTAGAGGAATATTATTTAACCCATATTGACGAAATTACTCCTGATAGTGATACGATCAGAATAAGTATACGTGTGGATGCTATTTTAAAAGACATAAACAATCTAACACCTTCATTACGTTCGGAAAAATATGTGCCTAGAAATGGTGCCATCCTGGATGAAGTTGAGTATGTATTGCGATCTGGGGATACAGTATTTGATGTTTTATTACGGACTGCACGTCACAATAAAATCCACTTAGATTATCAAGGGTCTGATGAAAATAGATTCGGTAGTGTTTATATAAAGGGGATCAATCATTTATATGAATTTTCCTGTGGTCCGCTAAGTGGTTGGATGTATGAAGTAAATGGCGATTTTCCCGATTATGGTGTTAGTAAGTATGAATTGGAAGACAATGATGTTATTACATTTCATTATACTTGTGATTTAGGTCGAGACCTGGGACTTGCTTTTTAATAAAACGAGGTGAATTAATGAAGAGTTTTGCTACTTTTCATCCATTTGTATTATTTATTTATTACGTCATGATTATAACAATCACTATGTTTATTATACATCCAGTTATTTTAATACTATCCCTCATTGGCAGTGTTTTGTTTTTTTCAATGTTGACAACTGGATTAAATGTTTTAAAAGATATTGGATTTTATGTGCTTGTACTTTTATTAATAGCTATTACCAATCCATTGTTCGTTCATAAAGGAGCAACTATTTTATTTTTCCTAAATGATAAGCCTGTAACATTCGAGGCAATTATCTATGGATTCGTTATTGCCGCTATGTTAGTAGCCGTTATTTTTTGGAGTAAATCTTATAGTGAGTTAATGACTACGGATAAATTTCTATATTTATTTGGTAAAATGATTCCGAAATTAGCACTAGTTCTCTCTATGGCGTTTCGCTTTATTCCATTATTTAAAATTCAAATCATAAAAGTTCATGCAGCACAAAAATCTTTAGGGTTATATAGTAGTAATAGTATAGCAGATCGCATCATGAGTGGAATCCGTGTGTTTAATAGTATTTTGACTTGGTCTCTTGAGAATTCTATCATTCAAGCGGACGCAATGAAGGCGAAAGGGTATGGCCTGCCAAGAAGAACAAATTTTAGCATGTTTAATATTGATAAACGTGATGTTACTGTTCTCATCCTTTTATTTTCTATGATTGCAATCATTTTTTTTGCACAACTAACAGATAACTTTAACTTTAACTTTTATCCGGTCATATCTGAATTCACATTTACTGCAGAAACCATTCTTTATTTTACTATCATTTTTTTATTAACCGTTTTTCCTTTTATTATCGAGGTGAAGGAGAATTTACATTGGAAGTTATTAAAGCGAAAAATATAAGTTTTACATATCCGGAACAAACTCAGCCTGTTATAAAAGATATTAGTTTATCTGTTAAAGAAGGTGAATTTGTTGTCTTATTTGGCGAATCAGGATCTGGAAAATCAACATTTTTAAAATTGATAAAAAGAGAGTTAACACCTCATGGGGAGAGAACGGGAGAAATTTATTATAAGGGTGAAAAAATAGAAGATTTAGATGAATATACCTCAGCTAGTCAAATTGGGTTCGTTTCACAAAATCCTGATTTTCAAATAGTTACCGATAAAGTTTGGCATGAATTAGCCTTCGGATTGGAAAACCTCGGTGAACCAACATCAGTTATCAGAAGACGTGTAGGGGAAATGGCCAATTTTTTCGGTATTCATCATTGGTTCCATAAAAAAACAACAGAGTTATCTGGTGGACAAAAGCAACTGCTTAACCTCGCTTCAACAATTGTAATGCAACCAAATGTGTTAATTTTAGATGAACCAACTGCACAACTGGATCCTATCGCTGCAGAAGAGTTTATAGATATGTTATATAAATTAAATCGTGATTTAGGTTTAACGATAATTCTAGTTGAACATGATTTAGAAAAAATTTTCCCGATGGCTGATCGTGTAGTTTTACTAGACAATGGAGAGGTATTGTTAGAAGGGGCTTCAAACACAATTGGTAAAAAACTTAAACAAAAAGATGATGAACATAAAATGCTACAGGCGTTACCAACTGTCGTTCGAATATTTAATGAATTAGCTAAAGAAGATGAATCACCTTTAACGGTAAGACAGGGCAAGCAGTTTTTATCGGAAAAATTTACAAATGATCTTAAACGATTAAAAAGAGAAAAGAAGAATAATGAAGATAACAGTTCGGTATTAGAATTAAACAATGTCTGGTTTCGTTATGAACGCGATTCTCCAGATGTGTTATCGGGAGCAAGTATTAAGGTAAAGGAAGGAGAAATATACACGATTCTAGGAGGTAATGGATCCGGCAAAACAACACTATTAAGCGTTTTATCAGGTCAAAGAAAAGCTTATCGTGGGCAGGTTCTTATTAGGGGAAAGAAAATTAAAAAATATAAAAATAACGATCTTTATAAACATTTACTCGCGTTACTGCCCCAAGATGTTCAATCAATATTTCTTAAATCGAGCGTAGAAGAAGATTATAAGGAAATTAGTAAAGTCATGAACTACACAGATAAACAGTTTGTGGACTATGTAAATGATATATCTCAATCATTATCGATTCAACATTTATTACAAAAACATCCTTATGATTTAAGTGGTGGTGAACAACAAAAAGTAGCTTTAGGTAAAATTTTATTATTAAAACCTAAATTAATATTACTCGATGAACCTACAAAGGGAATGGATGCCTTTTCCAAATTGACGTTACGAGATATTCTATTATCTCTAAAAAAGAAAGGAATTACTATTGTACTAGTGACACATGATATCGAGTTTGCTGCACAAATATCGGATCGTTGCAGTTTGTTTTTTGATGGAGAAATCATTTCGGAAGATGATCCGGTTCAATTTTTTTCAAAAAACAACTTTTATACTACTGCGGCCAGTCGGATTTCACGACATAGATATGATAACGCAATTACAGCTGAAGATGTAATAAAAATATGTAGATTAAATGATGTGAAGATAAATGAATAAAAAAGTAGTAACTATTTTAATCGTAGCAGTTGTTATTCCTTTATTTATTTCCTTGGGCGTTATTATTTTCAAAGATCGTAGTTTCATGTTTATTTCGTTACTTATTACAATTAGCGCTCTTATTCCTGTGTTTTTATCATTTGAAAAAAATGAATCGAATACGAGGAAAATGGTTGTTTTAGCAACGTTAATTGCTTTATCCGTTGTCGGTAGATTTATTTTTGCTGCTCTTCCAGGCTTTAAACCTGTCACAGCTATTGTCGTCATTTCAGCTATTTTTTTTGGAGCAGAATCAGGATTTCTAGTAGGGGCTTTATCCGCGCTCATATCTAATGTTTATTTTGGACAAGGTCCATGGACTCCATTTCAAATGTTTACTTGGGGAATCATAGGTTTTATTGCAGGATTTCCATATATAAGTGAAAAACTGAAATCAAATAAAGTGTATCTTATTTTATATGGTGTTTTTGCGGGTGTTATGTATTCATTAATAATGGATATATGGACTGTTATGTCACTTGATGGAACGTTTAATTTTGCTAGATATATTACAGTTGCAGGTATAGCATTACCGTTTATGATTACATATGCAGTATCCAATGTTGTTTTTTTATTACTTACAATTAAGCCGATTGGATCTAAGTTAGAACGATTAAAAATAAAGTATGGTATTTAAAGGGGTATGTATCGATGATAAATAATAAAGTGCATTCTGTTATAGAAGAAGTACGAAAAGTTATTAAGGGAAAAGATTCAGTTATTAAAAAAATGATGATAGGAATACTTTCTGGAGGTCATATCTTACTAGAGGATATCCCTGGGGTTGGTAAAACCACTCTCGCATTAGCCTTTAGTAAGGCAATGAATTTAGATTTCAATCGAATTCAATTCACTCCAGATGTTGTCGCATCTGATGTAGTAGGGTTTACAAAATATGATAAAAATAAAGATGAATTTGTTTATGAAGAAGGAGCGGTATTTTGTAATTTATTGTTAGCTGATGAAATTAATCGTACATCAAGTAGAACTCAGGCTGCATTGTTAGAGGTAATGGAAGAGAAGAATGTTACAGTAGATGGGCATACATATTCGTTACCAACACCATTTCACGTTATAGCAACACAAAATCCAATAGGTTCATATGGTACACAAACATTACCACAATCACAATTGGATCGCTTTACACTAAAACTTACCATGGGATATCCAGACTTCAATAGCCAAGTTGAGATATTACGAGACAGGCAAATTGAGCAACCGTTAAATAATGTAAAAGAGGTTGTTTCAGTTGAACAACTAATAAAAATCCAACATGAGGTCAGGAACGTACACATTTCAGATCATATATTGGAGTATATAACGAATTTATCTGAAGAAACAAGAAGTAATTCTTTGATTCTACAAGGTATTAGCCCCCGGGGAGCACTTTCATTAAGTAGAGTCGCGAAAGCTAAAGCATATTTGGAAAACAGAGATTTCGTTATTCCAGAAGATGTTGTCGATATGTTCACAGATACTTGTAGTCACCGAATAATTATGAGGGCAAAAGTCTCTGACGAACAACCAATAGAGGTTTTAAATGAAATTTTGCATCAAGTTAAAACACCTGATATTCAAAAAGTATAAAGTGTATCCGATTCGTAAAGTAGTTAATTAGGAGGGGAAGTTTTGCGCTCTAAAATAATTTATGTCATTTTTATATTATCATTTATAACTTTATTTTATGTTTTTTCGGATACTTATTTTGCATTCTTGCTTTTTGTCTTCTCCATTACACTTACTGTTTTGTTAATGTTGTCTCTTTTATTCATTAAAAACAAATTGGAAATAACTGTTCAATCAAACAAGGTAATTTTTAAAAACAAGGAAACACCAATAATTTTACAAATGAAAAATAAATCGTTTTTACCTATTGTCAAAGCGAAATGCCAAGTTTTAATTCACAATTATCTCACTGAAGAAAAAGAATATGAGGAAATATTCTTGTCAATTCACCCAAAAGGTAGAGAACAGGTACAGTTGAATTTTTCAAGTAAGTATTGTGGTCGTATAGTATTAGAAATTAACTCCGTTGCCTACTACGACCTGTTCGGTTTATTTTCAGCTAGACAAAAGGTAAATGAAGGAGCTACATTTTATGTACTCCCTAACAATCATCACAGTAATATTACTGCTGTAGATTCAATGTTAGAAAGCTACAGTGACGTAGATAAAACAATCAATAAAGTTGGTATTGGGAATGAATATTTAAATTTGAAGAATTATATCCCTGGGGATAATATTAAACAAATTCATTGGAAATTATCAAGTAAATTAAATGAGATAATTATAAAGGAAAGTAGTGAGACAGTATCAGATTCCTTTTTAATATTAATAGAATCAACTTATACTGAAAAAACTAAAAAAATTAATCCACCATTAATAGATGCGATGTTTGAGGTGTATGTATCAGTTTCAAAAGCATTGATAAAGCAGGGGAAAGTTGTATCAATTGGATGGGTAGATAAAAAGGGAAATAAACTCCAGGTTGAGGAAATTAATTCAGTTGAGCATTTACAAAATATGATGACATTGCTTTTACAAATCGGGTTTGGTGAAAATAGTTCAACAATATTACAACGGCTTACAACTCTTAATAATAAGGTTTATTCACATATCATTTATATTACTTCCGCTGAACAACATAAGAGTCATAAAGGTATAAATCGGTATGAAAATGTATTCATAGTAAAAGGAGTAAACAACGAGAAAATTGATTCTTCTGTTCAAAATGGTACCGTATTTACGCCTAACACTATAAAACGAGATATACAAGAACTCTCAATATAAGGAGCTATCTAGGATGCAAGAACATGATCAAAACCCTAATAACATGCGCTTAATTATTGCACCATTAAGTGGAAGAGAGAAACTGACAAACCAACTGATTAATATTATTATTTCAGCTATATTATATATAGCAATTACATTATATATTTTGTCATTTTTTGACATCGAAACTATATTAATAATAACGATTTTATCGCCATTAATATTGACTGGAATTTTAATTCTGTTTAGAGATTATAAGATACAGTTTATCTCATTTCTCATTTATCTAATACTATTTACTGTATTATTCATTAGTAAACATAATTTGTTGATAAATGGTCTTTTGCTAACTATTAATCAAATTGTGGAAACAGTAGGAATACATACGGGAATGGTATTACCCAAATATCAAATAACTGTTGATGAAAATAAGTATACGCTAGCTATGAATTTGTTTTGGTTCATAGTCTTATTCTTTATTTCATTTTTCAGTATGTTGATTGTAAACTATAAAAAATTGAAAACTTTAATATTTATTGTTTTTCTGACAGTAATTTTTCATTTATGTACCGGGATAAGTGCAACTCTATCTTATGAATTATTTTTACTATTAAGTATTTTATTGCTAATCGTTTATTCTTTTATATTTAACCCAAAATTAAAATATTTACAAGTTGGTAAAAGTAATCAAGTCTATATTGTTGCGGCTATAATGGTTAGCACCATATTATTAATTTTTATAGGATTATTTATCTTTATTAAACCAGTGTCAAACTATAATAAAGGAAATATTGTTAGTACGATAGAAAAAAATACAATTAATCAATTGGATAGGCTTCGTTATGAAAAGGAATTAACAAACACATTTACTCATGGTAATTTTCATAAATTAGATGAATTGCAATTAATAGATACGCCGGCTCTAGAATTAATCATGGATAAACCGACATCTTTATATTTGAAAGGTTTTATGGGTACGAATTATACGAGTGAACAATGGTTGGAGTTAGACCCCGAAAATCAATACCATTCTGAAGAATTATTTTATTCATTAAATAAAGAAGGATTCAATGTCTATAACCAGCTACATAAATTATTTAATGTGATAAATGATACTAATAACCAGGCAGAATTAACACGTGTAACTGTTAATAATATTAATGCAAACAGTAAATACATATATTATCCATATGAATTAGAAACAGATTTAACATCCTTAGATAAAGTACAAACATTCGCAGATTCCAAGGTGATAGGAAGTTCATTATCGGGAAAGCGTGACTATCAATATAATGTAACACCAAATTTAATACCACGGTATCCAGAGCTTGCTAGTAAATTATACGATTTAGAAAAAGAATCTGGTGTCGAATCTTATTTAAAAAATGAGAGTCATTATAATGAATTTGTCTATGAACATTACTTAAATATACCCGAGTATATTCAACTATTATTGGATAATCACCTTAATATTCATTTAATTGAAGAAGATTCACATATAAATTATGAAATTGCAATTCACGAGGTACGGGATTATTTGTATAGAAAGATTAAATACAATACTGAAGCTAAATCTTTACCACTAAACTCGGATTTTCTAATTCACTTTTTAGAAAGCTCCCGGGAGGGATATTCAACACATTACGCTACAACTGCAACCTTAATGTTTCGTTATTTAGGAATTCCATCAAGATATGTTGAAGGATATCTCGTAACACCCACTGATATAAAAAATATCGATCCATATGAAAAAATTACAATTACCGGTAAGAATGCTCATGCCTGGGCAGAAATTTATATTGACCGAATAGGTTGGATTCCTATCGAAGTAACACCACCATATTATGACGTAATGAATGAAATAGATTTAACGCATTATCCGGAAGGTCACGACAAAGATAATTCACAATTACTTTCTAATGAAGAATTACTGGAAGGGTCAGAGGGTATTCAAGAAGTTATCGAGGAAGAAGAAAACAGCCGTAATGATATTAAAAATGAAGATGATAAAATTGATATATGGAAATTATTATTCATTATTCTTATCACTATTGTACTTCTTTTGATGATTTTTATATTATTATATATTATAAAAAATCGTTACAAACTAGGTAAGCATAAAGAAGTGTTTAATCATCAAGACATGAATAAAGCAATACCAGCAATCTTTGCATATACAATGAGACTAATTCATTATAGTGGTGTGCCTTTACATACCGGATCAACTAGATTATATATTAATACATTAAAAAAACATTATTCATATTCTTACAGTATCCAGTTTGAGCAAGTGATGGATATTAATCAAAAAGCATTATACAGTAATCAAAAAATTACAGATGATGAATATAAACTAGTGAGTGATTTTATGGAAGACACATTGAGTAAATTAAAAAACTCTCGTAATATATGGCAGAGAGTGAAAATGAAATATATAGACTTCTTATATTGATAGTTTGTACGTAAATTCATTGAATACGATACGTACCAAACATTACAAACTAGACAAAGACTTATCTTAATATAATAATGCTCAGTCTAATAATCAAGTTGAAATTTAACCCTTTAAAAACAACGTGTGCGGGACATAATATCTCTTATCCTATATGTCCCGCTATCGTTATTTTTTTATGTTTATGTTATATTTGGAGGACTGCCAATAGTTGTTTGCTGCTGCTACAGTTTGAAAATGAATGGCGATTACTTGTGAGGCAGCGATTAAACTGTTGGCATTCCGTGAATATTTTGGTCGTAACCTTTTTCGAATCGATTCGGATGGTTGTGTGACCTCGACACCTTTTTGGGCTAATTTTACTGCGAGTGCAAAGCCTTCTTCAGGTGTTTTCGTTCGTAATGTCGTTAATTTATCATTCACTTGATTCACACCTTTTAATCGTTTAATGTTACTGTATGCGAACACCTAGAAAATGGTTCATTAATTTTATTAGGGAGATGGGAAAATGAAATATAACGATACGTGGGACCTAGAAGCAGTTTTTAGTGGGGGAACTAATTCAGCTATATTACAGCAAAAGATTGGATCTTTACATGAAAAAATTGCAACATATA
>Ga0079226_10001609_pt1 | contig 17323 bp, 18 predicted proteins | sample Poulit2014_FD_76345 | JGI IMG/M metagenome (GOLD analysis project Ga0079226, IMG submission 76345) | Agricultural soil microbial communities from Georgia to study Nitrogen management - Poultry litter 2014 | ecosystem: Environmental > Terrestrial > Soil > Agricultural land | place: USA: Georgia...
AGACCTATAATTCATTTTGAAATCATAAAACTTATATATAATGCATCAAAATTAGTAGTCGATCGAATTAATTCACCACTAGATATCCAAGTTTGTAATAGACTTAAAAATTAATGATTGTTGACTAATTGCTATTGATTACGTATAATTATCAAGACGGATTTTTGTGAAGGATTTGGAATGAATTGAGTTTATACTGTAAAAATTGCTCTCCTATTCGTTCTGTTTCTTATATTTACTAATCATTTAGGGAGGTGCATGAAATGAAAAGAACATTTCAACCGAGTAATCGTAGAAGAAAAAGAAATCATGGATTTCGCGCTCGTATGAGTACGAAAAAAGGACGTCAAATTTTAGCGCGTCGTCGCCGTAAAGGGAGAAAACGTTTATCAGCATAGGCCACTGAGACAAACTTCAGTGGTCTTTTTCAGTTTAACTTAGAAAAATGTTTACATTCATTTAGATAGAGAAACGATATATAAAGTGATCTACTTACATATTAATGTAATAAGTGACTATATATCGTTAAAGGTGATTATGTTGAAGAAAGCGTACAGAATAAAGAAAAATAAAGAATTCCAAGATATTTTTAAAACTGGTAAATCTTTTGCGAATAGGGAATTAGTTATTTATTATAGAAGAAAAAAAGGCCAACAACATATCAGGATAGGTATTTCTGTAGGTAAAAAACTTGGCAATGCCGTTACTCGTAATCGAATAAAAAGATATATTCGCGAATGTTTTATTCAGCTTGATGACAAAATAAAACAAGAATATGATATTATCGTAATTGCAAGGAATCGATCAATCGATATGTCATTTCTCCGTTTGTGTAACAGTTTACAACATTTATTAAAAAAGCAAAATTTACTTCAATAAACATACAGTATATACGTTTTTGTTAGTTAGGAGGAAATTGTATTGCGAAATAAGTCGTACATATTATTACTTATTATAGGTGCTATTTTACTGCTTACGGGATGTACTCAAGTGAATCAACCAATTGATGCTGACAGTACGGGAATTTGGAATGAGTATTTCGTCTATCCTTTATCATTACTTATTAAATATTTTGCAGGTTTATTTAATGATAATTTTGGTTTATCAATTGTAATCGTAACACTTATAATTCGTGTTTTGTTATTACCATTAATGATCAAACAAATTAGAAGTACTCAGGCAATGCAACAAGTACAGCCTGAAATAAAAGCACTTCAAGAAAAATATAGCTCTAAAGATGCGAAAACCCAACAAAAATTACAACAAGAAACGATGGCGTTATTTCAGAAACATGGGGTTAATCCATTTGCCGGATGTTTACCAATTTTCGTTCAAATGCCCATTTTGATCGCCATGTACCATGCAATTATGCGTACAGCTGAAATTAAACTAGGAACATTTTTATGGTTTGAATTAGGGTCGCCAGATTACATTCTACCGATTATTGCTGGATTAGCGACATTCTTCCAACAGAAATTGATGATGGCTAATAATGCATCAGCACAAAATCCACAGATGGTTGCGATGTTGTACATGATGCCGATTATGATTACGGTATTTGCATTCTTTTTCCCAGCAGCACTTGCTTTATATTGGGTAGTTGGTAACCTATTTATGGTTGTTCAAACGTTATTTATCCGAAATCCGATGGTAAAAGAAGCTAGTACTGGAGGAGACGAAAAGTGAGAGAAATAACTGCTAGTGGAGAAACTGTTGAGGAAGCTATTGAATCAGCTTTACATCAGTTAAACATTCCGAGAGATCGTGCTGAAATTGAAGTAATTGATGAAGGTAAAAAGGGATTTTTAGGTTTGTTTGGTTCAGTTCGAGCAGTTGTTAAAGTAACCGAAAAAGCAGACAACATTGAATTAACGACTCAGTTTTTAAGTGAAGTTTCCAATAATATGGGAGTCGAAGTCGAAATTGAAGTCGAACAAGAAGATAATCGTGTCACGTTTCATTTATCAGGTGAAAAAATTGCGTTATTAATCGGCCGACGTGGCAAAACATTAAATGCGTTACAATATTTAACGCAACTCGTATTAAATAAGCAAACAACTCAGTTTTATGCGGTAACAGTAGATGCTGAAGGATATCGCCAACGCCGGAAAGAAACGTTAATTGATTTAGCACAAAAGATGGCAGATAAAGCAAGTCGTGTGAAACGTAAAGTAACATTAGAGCCTATGCCGGCTTACGAGAGAAAAATAATTCATACCGCATTACAAGATGAGAAGACAGTTTCAACGTATTCGAATGGAAATGAACCACATCGGCACATCGTTATTAAGCCGAATAAAGTTGAATAAACGTTAGCAATGTATAATATGAAGAAATAAACTTATTCTAAGTGTGGATAAGTTTATTTTTTTTTACATTTATGATAGTCTTAACTATCGGAATATAATTTATAAAGTACGGAGGTGCATCTCATGGAAGGGGATACGATAGCTGCGATATCAACTCCGGTTGGGGAAGGGGCTATTTCGATTGTTCGTTTAAGTGGGGAACGAGCCATTTCAATCGCGGATCGAATTTTTTCAGGTAAAGATCTAGAAACAGTTAATAGTCATACGTTACATTATGGTAAAATCGTTCATCCAGAAACGGAAGAAATGGTCGACGAAGTGATGGTATCAGTGATGCGTGCACCGAAAACTTTTACGGTTGAAGATATTGTTGAAATAAATGGTCACGGCGGCATTGTTGCGGTAAAGAAAATATTACAACTAGTTTTAGATGAGGGAGCACGTTTAGCAGAGCCGGGGGAATTTACGAAACGTGCTTTTTTAAACGGTAGAATTGATTTATCACAAGCCGAAGCAGTAATGGATATTATTTCATCACATACGAACGAAGCAATGCAAGTTGCGATGAACCAATTAGAAGGAAGATTATCTTCATTAATAGGAACATTACGACAACACCTTATTGAAACAATTGCTCACGTTGAGGTGAATATTGACTACCCAGAATATGATGACGTTGAAGAGATGACTCATGACGTAATGGAAGAAAAAACATCGTTCGTACTTCAAGAAATTGATCAATTATTACAAGTCGCACAACAAGGGAAGATTTTACGTGAAGGAATTAAAACTGCGATTATAGGACGTCCTAACGTAGGTAAATCTTCATTGTTAAATACATTAGTTCAAGAAGAACGAGCCATCGTTACTGATATTGCAGGAACTACACGTGACGTCATTGAAGAATACGTAAATGTAAGAGGAATTCCATTACGCTTAATGGACACTGCCGGAATAAGAGAGACGGATGATATTGTTGAAAAAATGGGTGTCGAACGATCACAACGAATATTAGAAACGGCTGATTTAACGTTATTAATGTTAAATAATAATGAGGCATTAACAGATGATGATCGAATGATATTTGAACTGCTCAACCATTTACCATATATCGTAATTATCAATAAAATGGATTTAGAAAATAAATTAGATATCGACGAAGTAACGCAATTAGCTGATGGAAAAGCAGTTATATCGATGTCTTTAAAAAATGATATTGGAATAACTGCTTTAGAAGAAGCTATTTCAGAGCTGTTTTTTGAAGATAAATTAGTGAATCGAGATACGATTTATATATCAAACGTTCGCCATATTCATTTATTGAACAAATCGAAAAAAGCATTAGAAGATGCAAGAGATGGGTTAGCGATGCATATGCCGTTAGATATTGTACAAATTGATGTTCGTCGAACGTGGGAGTTTTTAGGTGAAATTATTGGTGATACCGCGAGTGAAAGTTTAATTGATCAGTTATTTTCACAGTTTTGTTTAGGAAAGTAATGTTTAATTTAGAAAAGGGTGAAACAAATGACATATAATGCAGGGAATTATGATGTGATTGTTGTCGGTGGGGGCCATGCGGGATGCGAAGCAGCACTAGCCGCAGCTAAAATGGGTACAAAAACATTAATGCTTACATTAAATTTAGATATGATTGCCTTTATGCCATGTAATCCATCTTTAGGAGGACCGGCAAAAGGAATTGTTATTCGTGAAATAGATGCACTTGGTGGTGCAATGGGAAAAGTAATTGACCAAGCTTATATTCAGATGCGAATGTTAAATACGCGAAAAGGGCCAGCTGTACAAGCGTTACGGGCTCAAGCTGATAAACCAGTGTATATCCAAAAAATGAAACATTTATTAGAAAATGAGCCAAACATTACGTTAAAACAAGCAATGGTTGATGAGTTAGTCATTAAAGATGGAGTGTGTGTTGGGGTTAAAACAGAAACAGGGGCTATTTTTTACGGAAAATCAGTTGTTATTACGACGGGAACATTTATGCGCGGAAAAGTATTAATTGGTGAATTAGAATTTGAAAGTGGTCCGAATAATCAACGCGTTTCGAAAAAATTACCTGAACAGATGGAGGAGCTTGGTTTTGATTTAACAAGATTTCAAACGGGAACACCTCCGAGAGTTAATGGACATACAATCGATTATGATAAAACAGTAATTCAACCCGGTGATGAGGATAAACGAGGATTCTCATTTGAAACGACTAAGTTTATCGAAGAACAAATTCCATGTTGGTTAACGTATACGACAGAAAAGTCACATAAAATTATAAATGATAATTTAGCTTTATCAGCGATGTATTCCGGAATGGAACAAGGAACAGGACCCCGGTATTGTCCTTCGATTGAGGATAAAATCGTTCGTTTCCATGATAAACCGCGCCATCAAATATTTTTAGAGCCAGAAGGAAAAGAAACAGAAGAAGTGTATGTACAAGGCTTATCAACATCTTTACCTGAAGAAATACAGTGCGATTTACTTCGTTCTATTCCAGGTCTTGAAGAAGTACAAATGATGCGTCCAGGTTATGCGATTGAATATGATTCAGTCGTACCGACACAGTTACTACCAACATTAGAATCTAAAGCAATATCGGGATTGTACACAGCTGGACAAATAAATGGAACTTCAGGTTATGAAGAAGCGGCTGCACAAGGTTTAATGGCCGGAATTAATGCGGCACTTAACATACAAGGAAAAGACCCATTCATCTTAGATCGTTCTCAAGGATATATTGGCGTCTTAATTGATGATTTAGTAACGAAAGGAACGAGAGAACCATATCGATTACTTACTTCCCGGGCTGAATATCGTTTATTATTACGTCATGACAATGCAGATCTTCGTTTAACGGAACTCGGCTATGAATTAGGATTAATTTCTGATGAACGCTATGAATATTTTAGAAATAAAGTAAAGATGATTGAAGCAGAAAAGGTCCGTTTACATGAACAAATCATTAAAATTTCCGATGTTGTTCAACGAGTGTTAGAAGATATTCCTTCTACGCCATTAAAGGATGCCATTAGAGCCTATGATTTATTAAAACGTCCAGAAGTAAAATATAACCACCTAGAACAAATGTTCGGTAGTCAAGACTTACCTGATGAAGTTAAAGAACAAGTTGAAACTCAAATTAAATATGAAGGATATATAAAGAAGGCAAATGAACAAGTAGAACGAATGCTTAAAATGGAAGATAAAAAAATTCCACAAGATATTGATTATGACGATATAACGGGATTAGCAACAGAGGCACGTGAAAAACTAAAAACAATCCAACCAATGTCAATTGGGCAAGCATCACGTATATCCGGTGTAAACCCAGCCGATGTTTCAATTTTACTCGTCTATATTGAACAAGGGAAAATTAAAAGAACGAGTTAAAGGAGCACAACAATGAACGAAAGATCTTTTGTCAATGCACTGATACAACAACAAATATCATTAAATGAAGAACAATTAAATCAATTCTCAATCTATTATGAGATGTTAGTGGAATGGAACGAAAAAATAAACTTAACCGCAATTACGGAAAAAAATGACGTTTATTTAAAACATTTTTATGATTCAATAACGCCAAGTTTCTATGAGGACTTTTCTAACATAAAAAATATTTGTGATGTTGGGGCAGGGGCTGGATTTCCAAGTTTGCCATTAAAAATTTGTTTTCCTCATTTACATGTGACGATCATTGATTCATTACAGAAAAGAATTCTTTTTTTACAACAACTCGTTGATCAACTGCAATTAACAAATGTAGAACTCGTTCATTCACGTGCGGAAGATGCCGGACAAAACAAAAATTTGCGTGAACAATATGATATTGTAACAGCGAGGGCAGTCGCACGAATGTCAGTTTTATCCGAATACTGCTTACCATTAAGTCGGAAAGGTGGATGCTTCATTGCATTAAAAGGAGCCAACGCATCGGAAGAGCTGGCCGACTCTGAAAAAGCTATTCATATTCTTGGAGGCAAATTAAATAGACAAGAAACATTCAAATTGCCAAAAGAAGAAAGCGAGCGTTCGCTGATTTGGATTGAGAAGGTAAAACATACACCAAAAAAGTACCCGCGCAAAGCAGGAACACCAAATCGGAGTCCACTAAAGTGAAAGTTTCCTATATTATTATAAAAGATTAAAGGAGTTTCATATTATTTGTCTTTTAAAGTACTTTTTATTCGATATATATGATAAACTTAACATAGTTAAGTTTATTTTTTTGAATTAATTGGACGGAATGACTTGAAAATTCGAATAAATAGTTGATTTGCAATAAAATATAAGCTATTTTCGTTATATTTTACGGAAAAAGGCGACTTAAGTGAACTTCTTGTGACCTTTTTTATAAATTCCTACTTTTATTTTAGTTATGTAATCAATAAATGTTTCACGTGAAACAATTTAATATATTTGAATAAAGGTGATGTTAATATGTTGCAATCTTTCAATCGGCTCTTCGCTGGCGGTGATAAATCGGAAGAAGGAGTGAACGATTTAGAGGATGTTATCCAATTAAATATAGAACAAATCGTTCCTAACAAATATCAACCACGAGTAATGTTCGATGAAGAGAGAATTAGCGAATTAGCACAAACATTAAGAACACATGGAATGATACAACCGATTGTTGTAAGGAAAAAAGGTGACGAGCAATATGAATTAATTGCTGGTGAACGTAGATTTCGTGCTGCTAAAATGTTGCAATGGAAAACTGTGCCTGCTATTATTCGAGAATTATCAGATACAGAAACAGCTTCAATCGCATTAATTGAAAACATTCAACGTGAGAATCTATCTGTGATTGAAGAAGCTAATGCGTATGTTCAATTGATTAAAATGCATGAATTAACACAAGAAGCATTGGCACAACGCTTAGGGAAAAGTCAATCGACTATTGCTAATCGCATTCGCTTACTGTCTTTGCCAAATGAAGTACAAAATGCATTAATGAGTAAGGATATTTCAGAAAGACACGCCCGTGCACTTTTGAAATTGCCAAATGAAGAGGAACAACTACATTTCCTTGCTATTATTATCGATCAATCATTAACAGTTCGTGAAGCCGATCAATTAATTAAAAAACATTTGCAAGGGAATAAGAAAAAAGAAACTCCAAAAGCTAAAACTCAATTTATAAGTAAGGATATTCGGATAGCAACGAATACAATTAGAAGATCACTAGATTTAATTGAGAAAACAGGTATTGATGTAGAATCAAAAGAAGAAGATTTAGGCGATTATTATCAAATAACAATAAAAGTAAAGAAGTAATCGTTACATTCGAACATTTTTAACAGGTGGGTGGCATAATGGGTAAAATTATTGCGATTACGAATCAAAAGGGTGGTGTAGGTAAAACTACAACGACAGTTAATTTAGGTGCTAGTTTAGCAGAACTCGGTAATAAAGTATTGTTAATTGATATCGATCCGCAAGGGAATGCCACAAGTGGTGTAGGAATTAATAAAGGCGATTTAGATAGTTGTATTTATAGTTTATTAATCGATGATGCGAAGACCGAAGACGTCATTATAAAAACAGAATTCAAAAACCTTTCAATTATCCCTGCGACAATTCAGTTAGCTGGGGCAGAAATTGAACTCGTTTCTGCAATATCACGTGAAGAAAAACTTAAATCAGCGTTAGAATCAATTCGTACAAATTATGATTATGTGTTGATTGATTGTCCACCTTCGTTAGGGTTATTAACACTTAATGCATTAACTGCAGCAACAAGCGTTTTAATTCCTGTTCAAGCGGAATATTATGCTTTAGAGGGACTAAGTCAACTATTAAATACAATACGACTCGTTCAAAAACACTTAAATCGTAATTTATTAATTGAAGGTGTACTTTTAACGATGTTTGATGCACGAACGAATTTAGGAATTCAAGTAATTGAAGAAGTGAAAATGTATTTCCAAGAAAAGGTTTACCAAGCAATTATACCGCGTAACATTCGTTTAGGAGAGGCGCCAAGTCATGGTAAACCAATTACTGTTTATGACCCAAGATCAAAAGGAGCGGAAGTGTACTTAGAGCTTGCAAAGGAAGTGTTAAGCATTGGCGAAAAGGTTAGGTAAAGGACTTAATGCATTAATCGGTGACATAGATCGTCAGGCAGATGAGATTGAATTATTACCCATTAGTGAATGTCGAACAAATCCATATCAACCACGAAAAACATTCGATGCAGACGCTTTAGAAGAATTACAAATATCTATCGAAGAATATGGTATTATTCAGCCGTTAATTGTACGAAAAAGTATAAAAGGATACGAAATAGTAGCTGGAGAAAGACGTTTTCGCGCAGCAAAAATGGCTGGACTTACAGAAGTACCGGCGATTGTTAAAGATTTTGACGATCATAAAATGATGGAAATCGCATTATTAGAAAATTTACAACGCGAAGACTTAACAGTCATAGAAGAAGCATTAGCTTATAAAGGTTTACTTGAAGAATTAAAATTAACCCAAGATGAGCTGTCGGAGAAAATTGGTAAAAGCCGATCACATATCTCGAACACAATGCGCCTATTAACATTACCAGATGAAGTGATTGCTTATGTCAACAATGGTGAACTGACAATGGGACATGCTAGAGCGATTTTAGGTCTTAAAGATAAACAACAGATTAATGATTTAGTAAAGAAAATTATTCAAGAACAATTAAATGTTAGACAAGTTGAAAAGCTTGTAACTGATTTGAATGAATTAAATCCAAAAAGAAAGAAAAAGGCTAAAAAGAAAGACATTTTTGTATTAAGACAGGAAGAAATCTTACGTGAACGGTTAGGGACAAACGTAAAGATAGAAAAAAACAAACATAAAGGTAAAATTGAAATCGAGTTTTATTCAAACGAAGAACTTGAAAAACTAATTGACGTGTTAAAAAATTAACTTAGAATATAATCCATTTAAATGTATTATTAACACAAAATCAATTTTTTAAAGACTGTCTCTTTCCTAAAAAGATATAGACAGTCTTTTTCACAGTTAAGAATGTTTCACGTGAAACATATAAGAAACAATAATAAAAATGAGGACGACACATGGTATTGCTCGGAACAATTGCAAATGTAATAACTATCATTATTGGCACGTTAATTGGACTAACATTCACTAGAATAAAGGAAAGTTACAAAGAAACGATTATGCAGGGGATAGGGCTTACTGTTATTATTATAGGGATACAGATGGCTTTAGGAACAGAATCAATTATTATCGTTTTATTAAGTATATTGGCTGGGTCTTTAATAGGTGAATTTCTGCAATTAGAAAAACTGTTAAATAGATTTGCACATTGGATTAGTAGTAAGTTCACTAATGAAATAAACAGTACGAATATAGCACAAGGCTTTATTACAGCATCACTTATTTTTGTTGTAGGTGCTATGGCAATCCTCGGATCATTGGATAGTGGAATTCGTGGAGATCACGGTATTTTATATACGAAGTCAATACTGGACGGCTTCACAGCCATGGTATTAACAAGTACATTAGGAATAGGCGTCGTTTTATCGATTATACCGATATTTTTATATCAAGGTTCGATCGCTTTATTAGCAGCGAAAATAAACGAATATATTCCTGATGTTATTTTAAATGAACTTATTACTGAATTGACCGCAATCGGTGGTATTTTAATTATCGCTATTGGGTTAAATATTTTAAAATTAATTGAAATTAGAGTAACAAATTTATTGCCTTCATTATTTGTCGTTATTATAATTATTCATTTGCAACATTACTTTTTCTAAAGAGTCATTCAGAATAGAGAGTGTTAATGTAAAATAGATTTATTCGCTGTTTTTTTTAACGAAAGATCTAGTCGATACAGAGAATGCGCTATAATAGTTGCCATATCATAGACGACAGATAATCGCGTATTTTGTAAAATTAATTGATTCATTTCACTATTTAAGTTAACAGTACCAGATAAATGAGCGTGTCCCACTTCAGGTAATTCTTTTTGTAAGGCGGATCCTGGTTTTAATGAACCATTTCCACAATAAATAGTTCCAATCGAAGCCATTTTACCTAAGGAAGCATCAACAGCAATGATAAAAGGATTCCGGTATTTTTCATTTATTTCTGTTAAATAATTAACTAAATTTAATGCATGTACTGGTTCGTGTAATGTACCATAAACGTGTAATTTATGTAAATGACGTCGTTGTAATAGTGAACCCGTTAAAGGGCCCAAACTATCTCCGGTAGAACGATCTGTCCCAATACAAATAACTACATAAGAGCTACGATATTGTGGAACGATAGTTCGTAATTGATTCGCTAATTTTAAGGTGGCGAAACGATGGTTATACTGTATTGAAAAAAGTGTTTGCTCATTCAATGAAGACGTCATAAAATATCTCCTTTTCAAAAAAGTCATTACTCTAGTATATAACTATTAAAAGAACAATATACGTAAAGGAAGGTTAATATAGTGAATAAAAAACAATTTCAACTAAATGATGTTGTTGAGATGAAAAAGCCTCATCCGTGTGGAGAGAATAAGTGGCAAATTATCCGAATGGGTGCAGATATCCGAATAAAATGTTTAGGTTGTAGTAGAAGTATATTAATTCACCGTAATGAGTTTTCGAAGAAATTAAAACGAATCATAAATGATGAAAAATAGTAGTTACGGATATTTATTCTGAAGAAATAGAAGTTTCCTTATGTAATATAATTAATTTTAACCATTGAGTGTGTATAAAATAGAGAAATAGTTAGTTGTAACTAAATGATTTAAAGATTATAATACGAATGAAGTTTGTTTGTTGAATCGAAATGTGAAGAGAGGAAGTTTGAAAAGAATGTCATTAACTGCAGGAATAGTAGGATTACCTAACGTAGGAAAATCTACATTATTTAATGCAATAACGAAAGCTGGAGCGGAGGCGGCAAACTATCCGTTTTGTACGATAGATCCAAACGTAGGAATAGTTGAAGTGCCTGATGCACGTTTAGAGAATCTTACGAATGTAGTGAAGCCACAAAAAACAATCCCGACAGCATTTGAATTTACAGATATTGCGGGCATTGTTAAAGGTGCAAGTAAAGGGGAGGGATTAGGTAATCAATTCCTATCCCACATTAGACAAGTAGATGCAATCTGTCACGTAGTACGTTGTTTTGCTGATGAAAATATTACACACGTATCAGGAACAATCGATCCGATTGATGATATTGAAACAATTAATCTAGAATTGATTTTGGCAGATTTAGAATCTGTATCACGTCGTTATGAACGTACTGAGAAATTAGCCCGTCAAAAAGATAAAGAAGCCGTTCAAGAATATGAAGTAATGAAAAAACTCAAAGATGCATTAGAATCAGATAAACCAGCGAGAAGTGTACAATTTAATGACGAAGAACAGAAAATTGCAAATCAATTACACTTACTAACAGCTAAGCCGGTTTTATATGTCGCGAATGTCGGAGAAGACGATATTACAAACATCGATCAAAATGAATACGTTACACAAGTTAGTGAATATGCACAAAATGAAAATGCTGAGGTTATCGTTGTCAGTGCGAAAATAGAAGAAGAGATCGCTGAACTTGACGATGAAGAGAAACAAATGTTCTTAGAAGAACTAGGAATTGAGGAATCTGGACTCGATCAATTAATTAGGGCAGCATATGAATTGTTAGGTTTAGCTACCTATTTTACCGCTGGTGAGAAAGAAGTTCGCGCATGGACGTTTAGGCAAGGTATGACTGCTCCACAAGCAGCTGGAATTATCCATACTGATTTTGAAAAAGGGTTTATACGTGCCGAAACTGTTTCCTACGGTGATTTAATGGATGCAGGTTCAATGGCAAAAGCCCGCGAAAATGGAAAAGTCAGACTTGAAGGAAAAGATTACTTAGTAAAAGATGGCGACGTTATTCATTTCCGCTTTAACGTATAAAAGTGATATTATTTGATTAAGTGAATGTTATTGTACTAAGGGTCTTTAATTGTATAAATTTTGCACTTTTTAGTAGAAGGTCCAAGTTGTCAAAAGTAAATAAGTTTGATAAAATTAAGCTCTGTGGGTAATTATATAATTGCTCCTTGCTCTATATTTGAAATAGAGCCGTATAGTCCAAGAGGAGGTGCGAAAATGAAAAATTATGAAGTTATGTACATCGTCCGTACAGATGTTGAAGAAGAAGCGCGAAAAGAATTAATTGAGCGTTTTAACAATATTTTAACGGAAAATGGTGCAACTGTAGAAGAAGTTGATGAAATGGGTTCACGTCGTTTAGCTTATGAAATTGATGACTATCGTGATGGATATTACGTAGTTGTTAACTTTAAAGCTGACGAAAATGCAGTGAACGAATTTGATCGTCAAGCGAAGTTTTCAGATGACATTATTCGTCACATGGTTGTTCGTTTAGACGAAGAATAAAAAGGAGGTTCTTGAGTTGAATCGAGTCGTTTTAGCCGGTAGATTAACAAAAGATCCCGAATTACGTTATACGCCTAATGGTATTGCTGTAGCTAACTTTACGATTGCAATAAATCGTCCTTTTCGAAATCAACAAGGTGAACAAGAAGCAGATTTTATTAACTGCGTAACATGGCGTAAACAAGCAGAAAATTTAGCTAATTACATGAGAAAAGGTAGTTTAATTGGAGTTGACGGTAGAGTACAAACTCGTTCCTATGATAACCAAGAAGGTAGAAGGGTTTTTGTTACCGAAGTATTAGCAGAAAGTATTACCTTTTTAGAATCAAGAGGATCTTCGCAACAAAGATCGGATATGGGTGGATTTACTCAAAACGATTCCTACCAGCCACAAGAGTCCGCTCCTCAGCCACAATCGCAACCATCATATCAACAGGATCAATCACAAGCTCCAAGTAATCCTTTTGAAAATGATGGCGAAAAAGTTGAAATTGCAGATGATGATTTACCGTTTTAACAATAACAATAAATTAACTAATCATATATTAACCCTTAAATAATAACGACAAGCGTTATATACAGGGATTTACATAACATAGCTGTTTATGTAAAAAATTTAATATATTAGTTTATTTTCAGATATTTATGTAATAAATCGTGTAAGTGTATGTGCATATTAAAAATTTAACACCATTTGTAGGATGTCTTTTAGAGACAATTCTATAAAATGGTGTTTTTTTATCATATAAATTGAAAGAAATATTTAGTGTGTTAAAAGGCTGTTTTAAAAAAATGAAAATATCAAAGGAGTGGAATTATAGTTGATAACTTTTGAAGATGTGACTATGGGATTTTTAAAGGAGTTTAACAAAGTTTTAGGACAATGGCTTGAAATCCATTTTTCTAGTATAATAGACTCAATTAAGTTATTTTAGGGAGCTATTGAAATGATTACTGGAGAACTAAGAAATAAAGTTGATCAAATATGGGAAACATTTTGGACGGGTGGTATTACGAATCCACTTACTGTTATTGAACAATTTACATATTTGCTTTATATAAAAGGTTTAGATGATCGAGAAAAGAGAAGGGAATCAGATTCTCAACTTTTAGGGACACCATACGACCCGTTATTTCCAGAGGATGAGCAAGAGTTACGTTGGAGTACATTCTCCCAAATGGGCCCGGAAGAAATGTTTGAAACAGTAACGCAAAAAGTATTTCCATTTATTAAAGATATGGGCGGGAATGGTTCCGCTTATTCGCAACATATAAAAGATGCAGTATTTGTAATTCCAACACCTGCCTTATTATCCCGTGTCGTCGCTGGTATAAACGATTTACCCAAAACAACAAGTGCTGATGGTGATGTTGATACGTTAGGAGATTTATACGAGTATTTACTATCAAAACTACAAAGTTCGGGGACGAATGGTCAATTCAGAACACCACGCCATATCATTGATATGATGGTTAAACTAATGAAACCAACACCTCAAGATACAATCGTCGATCCTGCTGCGGGTACGGCTGGTTTTTTAGTATCAGCGAGTGAATATTTACGTAAAAATCATAACGATTTATTTTATACGAAAGAATTAAAAGAACATTTCCACAACACGATGTTTAATGGGTTTGAAATCGATACGACAATGCTTCGTATTAGCACGATGAATATGATGCTCCACGGTATCGATAATCCAAATATTCAATATCAAGACAGCTTAAATGAGCAAAATAAAGAGACCGATAAATATACACTTGTCTTAGCGAATCCACCGTTTAGGGGCTCGCTCGATTATGAAGCTGTTGCTGATGATTTACTGAAAACTACCGAAACAAGAAGGACAGAGCTATTATTTCTAGCGTTATTTTTACGTCTGCTCAAAAAAGGTGGACGGGCTGCGGTAATTGTACCTGACGGTGTTTTATTCGGGACTTCGAATGCACATAAAGATATTCGTAAAGCGATACTTGAAGATAATAAATTAGAAGCTGTGATTAGTATGCCAAGTGGTGTATTCCAGCCATATGCTGGTGTTTCAACTGGTATTTTAATATTCACTAAAACGGGGTCAGGTGGAACAGATGATGTATGGTTCTATGATATGGAAAATGATGGTTTCACCTTGAATGATAATAGGTCTCCGATAGAGGAAAATGATATTCCGGATATCGTTGAACGATTTCATAAGTTAGAGAATGAAAAGAATAGAAAACGAACGGAAAAGTCCTTCTCAGTTCCATTTGAAGAAATAAAAGAGAATGATTACGATTTATCGATTAATAAATACAGAGAAGTCGAGTATGAAGAGATTGAATATGAAGAACCGGAAATTATCATTGGAAAAATATTAGAGTTAGAAGAAGAAATTAAATCAAATTTAGAACAAATGAGTACGGACCTTAGGGGAATTGATTAGGATGAAGAAGGTATTAATAAGGGATTTATTCGATATAAGAAAAGGGCGTAAAGAAATGGAAACAGATTCTGTAGGTGTCAGGTATATACAAATAGAAGATTTGCGTAATGATGATAATTTAAAGTTATGCGAGGAAAATGATAAGAATATCTTAGTAAACGAAAATGACATTGTTATAGCTTGGGATGGTGCAAATGCTGGAATAGTTGATTTTGGATTGGAAGGTGCGTTAGGGAGCACTCTAGGACGCCTTAGATTAAAAGAGGAAATAGATTCGAATTTGGTTAACGCACATTATGTTGGTTATTTTCTGAAGTTAAAAGAAAATTATATAAAGGATAATACAACTGGTGCAACAATACCGCACGTTTCTAGAGGCGTGCTTCAAAATATTGAAATAAATCTTCCGTCAATGTCAGAACAAAACAAAATTGTAGAAATACTTAATAAAACAGTTATAACTATGTCCTTAAGACAACAACAAATTGAAGCATTATCAGAATTAAAACAAAGTGTTTTCCTAGATATGTTCGGAGATCCAAATGACAAAGGTAGTAAGTTCTCAAAGGATCAAATTGGTAATTTGTTTGAAGTGCAAACTGGTAAAACACCTAAGAGGGGAAATTCAGATTTTTGGGAAGATGGAGATATCCCTTGGGTTAAGACAACTGAGGTTAATAATAATAAGATAAAGGGTACTTCTGAATTTATTACTAAAAAAGCGCTTGAGGAAAATAACCTAAAGCTATTCCCTAAAAACACAGTTTTCATTGCGATGTACGGGCAAGGAAAAACAAGAGGACAATCTGCTTTACTTACATTTCCGTCTACTTGTAACCAAGCTTGTGCAGCAATTTTACCGAATGATAAATATAACCATTTATTCTTATGGAATCAACTATTATTGCAATATGAAGGTTTAAGAGCGTTGGGACGTGGTGGAAATCAGCCGAATTTAAACTTAAACTTGGTTAGAGAGTTTAAAGTTATAAATCCACCGATTGTACTTCAAGAAGAATACGCAAACATTGTAGAAAAAATTGATAAGCATAAAAGCCTGTTATCAGATAGTTTAAAACAAATGAATACACTTTATGATTCACTTTTACAAAAGGCCTTCAACGGCGAGTTATTTAAAGAGAAAAAAACGCATAACGGAACAAAATACGTAGGATGGTGCTACGAATGACGAACTTCGCATTTTTAAAAGATAAGAAACAATATGAAGCTGTTACCGCTGCCTGTTTAGAGGCGGAAAATAGTTTACAAATAAGCCCTGCTACGACAGCGATTTTGTCAAGGAGGGCTTTAGAGCTTGCAGTAAAATGGATGTATAGCTTTGACGAAGGATTAAAACTACCTTACGACGATCGATTATCGGCGTTAATTCACGAGCCATCCTTTAGGGATATTATTGACAGTAATCTATTTAACTTACTTCGTTATATTGTGAAAAACGGTAATGTTGCTGTACATACGAACGCAAATATTACGCGCGATGAAGCAATTACGTCATTGCGTAATTTACATACCTTTATTAGTTTCATCGATTACTGTTATTCCGAAGAATATACGGCAACAGAATTTAACGAAGGTTTATTACATACCGGACCTGCGGATGCAAGAAAGCGTAAAGAAGAATATCAAGATTTATTTGAGAAATTAAGCGCAAAAGATCGTAAGTTAGAAGACATGATTGAAGAAAATAAAAAGCTAAGAAAACAAATTACAGCAACGCGAATTCATAACCAAGAAGAACGCGATTACGATTTTGAAGTCGATGATATTTCTGAATACGAAACACGTAAGCGCTATATCGATGTCGATTTGAAGCTTGCAGGCTGGTCATTTAAGAGAGATGTTTCTATCGAACACAAAGTAACAGGGATGTCGAATCCGGATGGTATTGGATATGTAGATTATGTGCTGTTTGGCGATGATCAAAAGCCGTTAGCTTTAGTTGAAGCAAAACGTACTTCAATTGACATTAATCAAGGAAAACAACAAGCAAAGTTATATGCGGATTGTTTAGAGAAAGAGTATGGCCAACGTCCGATTATCTTTTTGACGAATGGATTTGAATCCAAGATCTGGGATGACACGGAATATCCTGAGCGCAATGTGTCGGGGATCTATGCAAAAAAAGATTTATTAAAAG
>Ga0079226_10001610_pt1 | contig 17318 bp, 12 predicted proteins | sample Poulit2014_FD_76345 | JGI IMG/M metagenome (GOLD analysis project Ga0079226, IMG submission 76345) | Agricultural soil microbial communities from Georgia to study Nitrogen management - Poultry litter 2014 | ecosystem: Environmental > Terrestrial > Soil > Agricultural land | place: USA: Georgia...
ACCATGCCGGTGAAGCCATCGGCAAATAACAGAGCCGGGTGAACCCATGACTAAAAAACACTATAACGTAATCATCGCAGGTGCAGGCCTATCGGGTGTGGGCATGGCTTGCCACCTCACCATGAAAGCCCCCCACAAGAGCTACCAAATTTTTGAAGGCCGCGACGCCATCGGCGGGACTTGGGATTTATTCCGCTACCCAGGCATTCGTTCTGATTCCGATATGTTTACCCTAGGTTATTCTTTTAGACCTTGGACCGACAAACAAGCCATCGCCGACGGCCACACCATTCGTGAATACATCAACGATACCGCTGATGAATATGGTGTGCGCGACAACATCCGCTTTAATCACCGTATTGAAAGCGCTAACTGGTCTTCTGAAGACTCTCGCTGGCACATTACTGTAAAGAAAAAAGGCCAACGCAAAAAAGAAGTCTTCACTTGTGACTTTTTTGTAGGTTGCACCGGCTACTACAAATATGAATCTGGTTATACCCCTGATTTTCCGGGTCGCGAAAACTTTAAAGGCGAATTTATTCACCCACAATTGTGGCCAGAAAATTTGGATTACAGCGGCAAGCGCATTGTAGTGATTGGTAGTGGCGCTACTGCTGTGACACTCATCCCCTCACTCACCGATAAAGCAGCGCATGTAACCATGCTGCAGCGCTCGCCTTCTTACGTGGCCTCTGTGCCTAAAGATGACATTATCTCAGTGCAGCTGCGCAAAGTTTTACCTGAAAACGTGGTGTATCGCTTAGCTCGTGCCCGTAACGTGGCGCTACAAATGGGCGTTTACAACCTCAGTAAAGCACAGCCTAAATTAGTACGTAAGCTGTTGATGAAGCAGGTAGAAGTTCAAGTGGGCAAAAATGTAGATATGAAACATTTTACCCCGCGCTATAACCCTTGGGATGAGCGTTTGTGTGCAGTGCCTAATGGCGATTTGTTTAAAGCCCTACGTCGCGGCGATGCTTCTGTAGTCACCGATCATATCGACCACTTTACAGAAACAGGTATACAGCTTAAATCTGGCGAGCACCTTGAGGCCGACATTGTTGTCAGCGCCACAGGCTTAGATCTGCAACTGCTAGGTAATGCTTCTTTAAGCATTGACGATAAGCCTGTGGACCTCGGTAAGGCCGTTGCCTACCGTTCCTTGATGTTTAACGATATCCCCAACGCTGCCATGATCTTTGGTTACACCAACTCTTCATGGACGCTCAAGGCGGACATTGGTGCAGATTACATTTGCCGTGTCATCAATCACATGGACGAAGCAGGCATGAAGCAATGCACACCAAGGTTGCACGACCCTAACATGGAGACCCTGCCTTTCTTGGATTTTGACGCAGGCTACGTGCAACGTGCATTGGCCCGCTTCCCCAAGCAAGGCATCAAAGCACCATGGCGAGTAAAGCAAAATTACTTGTTTGATTTGATTATGTTGCGCTTCAGCAAGCTTAACGATGGCGTACTGGAGTTTTCTAACCCTACCCCTAAGGCCAAAAGCCTTGACACCAAGCGCGCAGAGGCTGCTTCCGCTTCTGCATAAGTAGCGCTTCTTTATGCACCGCCCACCCTAGTCCTTGGTGGGCGGTGTTTTTTTATCCTTGATGACCATGATAATGCTGGCTTACCTGCACAATACGATAGGCGGGGAACGCCAACTGCTGCAATAAATACTCACGAAAATCCTGCGGGTAACCTAACTCTTCCAAAGCATCCGCCATGCACTGCAACCACGCCTCTGCATGTTTCTCATAAATCACATAAGGCGAGTGCACGTGGGGAATATTAATAGCACCATACTTCTCTTGGAAACGCCGTGGGCCGCCCATCCAGCCTGATAAAAATCGTGCTAGTTTATCAATGGTTTCTGTTAAATCGTGAGGGTGCATGTGGCGGATTTCTTGAGCATATTCGGCTTCATCCATAATTCGGTAGAAGGTTTCCACCAACGTTTGTAGCCCCTCTACGCCACCTGCGGCAAGAAATGTGGCATCGCCTTCACCATATGTTACTGCTGTCATGCTTTTTCCTATAGGTTCCGAACGGGTACAGCACAGTATGGTAATCCTACAAGGCAAAATGAAATTGATTTTGACTGTTACTAGCAACGGCAAACCTGTAAAACAAAGCAGCAGCATTTGCCATGCGGAATATCGTGTTGCTTGGCCAAAAAAAAGCGGCCCGAAGGCCGCCCCATTAGGAAAGCAAAAATATTATGCGGCAGATTCACCCGCCAAGGCCGCGGGGGATTGCGCCAAGTAGGCCAACGCCTGCTCAGTATCACCCTCTGTAATAGGGTGAAAGCTAGGCTTGAGCCACAAAGCGGTTCTGCGTAGCAAATAGGTAAAGGTAGGCACGTGATCTGTTTTACGACCCATTTTTTGTAATTCCCACAGGAGCACAGGTAACAGCGCCTTGCTCAAACGGCGAGACTTTTTATCCTGTTTATCTTGCTCAGCTAAACTACGATAACCTTCACTAATCGCATAAATAAAGATAGGGAACACAATCGCCATAATCGCTTGGCGCGAAATATAAAAACCAAGCTTGGTTTTACACAAGTGCTCAAACAGCTCAAACGCCACTGTTCTGTGCTCTACCTCCTCGGCAAGATGCCAACGGAATAGATCAGCCACCACAGGATCGCCATCGTCCCAACCTTTACTGTTCATGCACCAATCGCCCAACATGCCAGTAAAGTGCTCAATCCCAGCAATCAGCCCTACACGCAAAATCAACCAGCGCATTTCCATGCTTTCAGGCAATTTGTAGCCCAGAGGCTGGTCACCTAATAGCTGGCGGAACAGCCAATCCACCCGTTCACGGTATTCGCTCACATCCATACCATGGTTATCTTTTAGCCAATCCTCGCCATGGCGGTGAGCCCTCGCATGGATTGCTTCTTGCTCGATAAAGGCACGCACATCCTGTCGCAAGGCGTCATCGGTCACATACGGTAATGCTTGGTTATATACCCGGCAAAACCATAATTCACCAGCAGGCAGCAACAAATGGATACCGTTAATCATGTGGCTCGAAAACGAGTCTCCTGGTAACCAATGCAATGGTGATTTACTCAAATCAAAAGCGACTTTGCGTGGCGTAATAACATGTTTACGCTTACTCATACGGCTACCTCCTGCGTACCTACTACAGCGTTTCTGACACGATAAGCTTTTAAAGCAGTGGCGGTGGATTGCTCTTCAACAGCCGCCACAAACTCAGTGATCATGCGGGTTATTTTGTCGGTTTCAGCCAGTGTTACCCAATGGCAAGCATCAATATCACGACGGTATAATTCATCCACCCAACGCGTTAAATCATCAAACAAGGCGGTGCTCACATAACGATCTTTTGTGGGTACCAATAATTGAATCGGGCACTTTGCATAACGCTGCTCAGGTTTTAATAACTTTGGCACCATATTAGCGCGATACAACCACACCCCTAAGGCGCCGTCATCAGTCTGGCTCGGGTTGGCCTCTGGCTCGTGAACACCTTCTACTTTAGAAAGAAAAGTCGTCCAACGGGGGCCAATAAAGCGCCACGCTAGCTCAGGTAATACCGGCAATTGAAACATAGCGATATACCAAGAATTAAGCCCTTGCTTAAGCATAGCGGCTGCACCTTCGGTATTCAGACGATCGCGGAACCAGTAACCCACGTGATCTAAACAGGGGCCCGAAATAGTGGTGTAAGAAAGAATTCGTGCCTTTTCCACTCCTGCAGTTACAAACTCCCAGCCCTGAATGGAGCCCCAATCATGGCCTGCCAAGTGAAAAGAACGACTGGGCAATAGTGCGTTAACAACAGCACTAAAATCCGCATCCAATAGATCAAACGTATAATTTTTGCGACCCTTTGGTTTGCTTGAACCGCCAGCACCGCGTACATCATAACTCACAACGTAGTATTGCTTAGCAAGACGCTCCGCAACGCCCTGCCAAACCAAGTGGTTATCGGGGTAACCATGGAGCAAAACGATAGGTGTATTTTTACTGTCACCCCAAGTGTACGCTTGTAGCTGAACACCACGGGATGCCACTGAATGAATTTGTTTTGACATGTTAAAGTACCGCTATTTAAATAACGCAATGGATGGATTACACCTCACACAGTGTCATTGTTCAATGTTACACTCACCATTTCAAGTGGCGTTATGGTCAATTCATACTTTTTCAGTACCTGCCCCAACCTTAAACGCTATTTGCTACACTTAGCGCGCATAAACAAAAGGACAAAATATGAATCAATTACCATTAATCGACCGCATTGTGGCCGAAGTTAGCGCCCGCTTACCCGCTGGAGTGGGTGAACTAAAACAAGACGTAGAACGCAATATTCAAGCTGTACTACAAGAGGCTCTCACCAAGTTTGACTTAGTAAGCCGAGACGAATTTGAAGTGCAACGCCAAGTTTTATTGCGCACCCGCGAAAAGTTGGAAACGCTTGAACGCTTGGTAGCAGAACTTGAATCACAACGTCAGTAACGACTGACATCACAAAACGATTTTGCGCACACACCGACGATAATTTAACTGTCAAAAGCCGCCTTCGTTATTTGATAGCTTGGTTTTGCTATCACTACTAAGAGTTGAGCCATGACCGTTTCTTTAATATTTAGCCGTGCTCAAGTGGGGCTCAGCTCCCCACAAGTGCGTGTGGAAACTCACTTATCGGGTGGTTTACCTAACTTTTCCATTGTGGGCCTGCCCGAAGCCGCCGTCAGAGAAAGCCGCGATAGAGTACGCTCCGCTATCCTCAATAGCGGTTTTCGTTTTCCCCAACAACGCATCACAGTAAATTTAGCCCCTGCAGATTTACCTAAACATGGCGGTCGTTTTGATCTTCCCATTGCCTTGGGCGTTTTAGCGGCTAGCCAGCAATTAAAGCACGAGCAATGGCACAACAAAGAGTTTATCGGCGAGCTTGCTCTCGATGGAAGCCTGCGCCCTTGCCAGGGCAGCCTTCCTGCTGCACTTGCCGCTGGCCGCGCAGATAACACCCTTTACCTACCAAGCTGCGTCGCCCATGAAGCCGCCTTAAGCGGATTTTCAGTGCAAGCCGGCGACTCTTTAACGCATTTATGCCAACTGCTTGATAGCCAGCAATTAAACACGTTTCAAGCCCCCGACATCCCCCGAAACCCCACACAAAGCAGCTGTTTTAGCGAGGTACAAGGCCAAGAAGCAGCTAAGCGCGCTCTTACCTTAGCCGCAGCAGGCGGGCACTCCGTTTTGCTTTATGGCCCACCAGGTAGCGGCAAAAGTATGCTCGCCGAGCGCCTTACCTCAATTTTACCGCCCCTGACTAATGAGCAAGCATTAACTGTAGCTGCCATTTACTCCTTAGGTGAGAAACGTTCTGCAAACGAATTTTACTTGCCGCCACAGCGCTCCCCACATCACAGCACCTCTTCGGCCGCGCTACTCGGGGGCGGGCGATACGTCAAACCGGGGGAAATCACTTTGGCGCATCATGGTGTTTTATTTTTAGATGAACTGCCCGAGTTTAACCGCGCTGCACTTGAAGCATTACGCGAACCCATAGAAACGGGCACAGTGCATTTGAGCCGTGCCGATAGGAAAGTAGCTTACCCTGCGCGCTTTCAATTGATTGCCGCCATGAATCCCTGCCCTTGCGGCTGGTTAGGCTACCCTGAACGCAGCTGTGGTTTTACTTGTGTACGCGCAGAACGTTACCAGCAAAAACTGTCTGGCCCCTTATTAGATCGCATTGACCTGCACGTCACTGTATCGCCGCCACAGCCCCAAGAGCTCTTTCAAAGCACCACTAGCAATCAACGCAGCGAGCAAATCCGAGCCCAAGTGCTCGCTGCTCGGGAAAAACAATATCAACGCCAACAGAAGCTTAATTGCGCATTAAATGCCAATGAGCTGAAGCCGTATTTTCAGCAACACGAAGCTTGGTTGGGAGAAATAATGCAGAGCCTCTCGCTCTCTGCGCGAGGCTTGCATCGGGTAATGCGAGTAGCGCTTACCATCAGTGATTTATCAGATGGCAGCGCTATCGAACGGGGCGCTATACAAGAAGCCCTAGGTTATCGTTCTTTATTCTAGTTTTTCAGCATTAGCTTATAAACCCAATCGTGAATCTTACGATTGAACGGGGGCAACAACATGGCAGTAGCATTTATGCGCCCTTTACGGAACACGGCTTTAGGCTTGGTAAAGGTTAAAAACCCTTCGTAGCCGTGATATTGCCCCATACCCGAGTCGCCTACGCCACCAAAAGGTAAATCATCAATGGCCACGTGGCTCATGGTATCGTTAATGCACACCCCACCCGAGTGAGTATGGGTGATCACATAGCGTGCGCGCTCATTACTCCAATCAAAATAATAGAGTGCTAAAGGACGCGGCCCTGCATTCACATGTGCTATAGCCTCTTCCAGAGTTTTATAACCGCGTACAATAAGCAAAGGCCCGAAAATTTCTTCATTAGCGATACGCATATCCTCGGTCACATTAAGCACCAAGGTAAAAGGCATTTTGCGAGTATTGCTAAAATCTTCATTGGCAGGATTAACTTGTATAAGTTTCGCGCCTTTAGCCTCTGCATCTGTTAGATACTCATGTAAGCGCTTATGTTGCCTATCATTAATGATGCTAGTGACATCTGGGTTATCGATAATGGTGGGATACATGGCACTGATCTGCCGCGTAAACTCCTTTACAAATTCGTCAATACGATGCTCAGGACAAAGCAAATAATCAGGCGAGACGCAGGTTTGGCCTGCATTAAAGCATTTACCAAAGGCAATGCGTTCCACCGCATCTTGCATAGGATAATTTTCGCCAATAATTGCGGGGCTCTTACCCCCAAGCTCTAAGGTAACAGGCGTTAAATTATCAGCAGCTGCGCGCATAATATGGCGCCCCACCGCTGTAGAACCCGTAAAGAGCAAGTGATCAAAGGGCAGTGCTGAAAAGGCGCTAGCGACTTCCACATCGCCATTAAATACGGCCACATGGTCTTCACTGAATGCGCTGGCCAACAAACGCTTCACTAACTCACCTGTTTGCGGCGTGAACTCACTCATTTTAATCATGGCGCGGTTACCCGCAGCTAAAGCAGCAATTAACGGGCCTAGCGCTAAATATAAAGGGTAGTTCCAAGGTACGATAATACCAACCACACCTAGGGGCTGATAAATCACAGTGGCTTCACCAGGAAAGCCCATCAAACCAAGCCCCCGACGCTCTGGCCGCATCCATTTTTTGATGCGCTTACGGTAGTACTTAATACCCTCAAGGCTAGTCAGAATCTCAGCTATCTTGGTTTCATCTGCTGAGCGGCCACCAAAATCCACATTAAGCGCTTCTACAATGGCATCAATGTTCTCGCGCAGTATTCTTTCCAAACGATCAAGGTGCTCTCGCCTTTCCTGCAGGCTAGGATAAGGAGCCTTACCGTAGGCTTCACGCTGTGCTGCCAGCACTGTGGTTAAACGTTGTAACTCTTCCGCGGTATTAGGTGAAGACATACTCTGCTCCTTTATTATTGTTTAGCATAAATAAAATAGGTCATTAATTAAGCCGCACTATAGCATCAACAACAAGTGCCTCCTTGCTAAAAACTGACAATATGCGGCGTTGCAACCAGATTAACCCTTGTTCGCTCAAAATGCTGTTGCTATGGTGCGTTTTACAATTATTTCAGCGCTTTTTATTGTTTTTCGCTATTATGTAACACAATTTTAAGCAAACATTTATGCGTCAATAAGATGCTAGCCTTAGGAAGAAGGGGGTTACCTTGCGTATTGCCTATCTAGAAGACGATGCCGCACAAGCTGAACTGATCCAGCACTGGCTCACGGAAGCAGGCCACACTTGCATGCACAGTGCTAGCGGGCGCGAATTTATGGTAATGATGCGCCGCGAAACCTTCGACCTATTGCTGCTCGATTGGGAAGTGCCCGATATGAGCGGTCGCGAAGTGCTAGCTGAGCTAAGAGCCAACGGCAATGCTGTGCCAGTGCTTTTCGCCACGCAAAGAGATGATGAAGCCTCTATTGTGGGCGCCTTAAAAGATGGCGCCGACGATTACATGATCAAACCCGTTCGCGAGGCGGAGTTATTAGCACGCATAGAGGCTTTAGGCCGACGCGCAGGGGTTGGTAGCGTCGTTCAAACCACAATCCAAGAAGAAGGTCCTTGGGTGATTGACCGTAGCAAGCGTGTGATTTTGCTTGATGGTGAACCCGTCAAACTCACCGACAAAGACTTCGAGCTTGCGAGTTACCTTTTCCAAAACTTGGGCAAGCTCATGTCCCGTAGCCACTTGCTAGAAAAAGTGTGGGGTATTTTATCTGCCATTGAATCCCGTACGGTAGATGTACACATTAGCCGTATCCGACGTAGCTTAGAGATCCGCCCCGAACGTGGTTACCGTATTAAAACCATCTATCAGCACGGTTATCGCCTCGAAAAAACCGATATCCCTAGCGAGTAGCCCTTGAAAGTGCGGTAATCTCTGCCGCACTTTATTTATGTTACCTGGCCTCTCCCCCCTACTTGTGCGAAGGTGTATATTAACCCTTTGGCCACTCTTTCGGCGCATGCAATTTCATCCCACTTGAATTAACGCATAGGCTGCTATTTCCATGCTAAAAGTGTCACGACGCTATTACCTTGAACACCTAGCTGTATTATTGGTGGTGACTCTTATTACCACCTTGGTGCTTCGTAGCGGGCTTATGATGCCGTTAAGCCGATATATTTACGATAATATGCACCCACTGCTACCCACTGCTGATTTTTCTAACGTCGCGGTTGTTAGCATTGATGATGAAAGCTTAGAACACATCGGTGGCTGGCCTTGGAACCGTAATGTTCATGCACAAATTATCGAGAACTTAGCCCAATACGATACCAAAGCGGTGGTGCTTGATTTGATTTTTTCAGAACCTGACACCATGCGCCCTGAAAGCGATGCTGCGCTGATGCGGGCCCTCGATAAGCACGGCAAAGTTTTCTTACCGATCAATCTAATGGCAGATAATTTTGGTGGCGTATTAGAGACAATGCCCCATACCTTTTTTGCCCAAACCTCTGCCGGCATGGGACATGTCAATGCCCAGCTCGATGAAGACGGAGTGGTGCGTGGCATTTACATGCGGGTAGGCATTGGCCAACCTTCATGGCGCCATATTTCTCTGGCCGTTCACGAAAATATCCATCCAGGGCGCCATGAATTATTCCGTGTCCGCTCAGAAAGCCCCTCGCCCGTCTTAAGTTTAGAGCAAAGACACTACCGGATGATTCCGTTTGCTAATGTGTCTAACTTGGTACCTAAAATTTCTGCTTTCGAGGTATTTGAAGGTACGGCAGACCCCAGACTACTCAAAGACAAAATAGTATTCATCGGCGCCACCGCCACAGGACTCAGTGATGCCCTGCCCATACCGCTGCACAGCAACAGCGGCCGTATCACTGGAGTAGAAATGAATGCCAACATCTACGCGGCATTACAAGATCAAATGCTGATCAAACGCATCCCCACTTTTTGGCACTGGGCATTATCATTAACACTGGCCTGTCTCACTATATTTTTATTGCCACTGCTGGCGCCCCGTTGGGCTATCCCGTTAGTGTTGGTAATGCTCACCCTCACCATGACATTAAGCTATGCGTTACTCGCATGGTATCAACTCTGGTTGCCAACTGGCGCTGCCATGGCAGGCATTATTATTGCCTACCCTCTCTGGACTTGGCGCCGCTTAGAATATTCGCTAGGCCAGCTGCGCCGCACCCTTGAGTGGCTTTCTGTACACGACGACCTTAACCAACGTTTAATACAGGCAGCGCCCCTTGCCACCGCCCTTGCTCTTCTTGAAAAGATAATGCCCATAGAGGCTTGGCGCTTAGTGGATAAAACCAATAAGCGCACCCTTATTGCCAGTCGCAATAAAACATCATCCCGTCAGTGGAGCAGTTCAAACGCACGTTTTTACCCATTTGTACACGACAATAGACCGGTGGAGCTACAGCTGCTCTGGCGCCAAAACAGCCCCACTGCGTCACAAGAACAATGGGTGAATGCCATGTTGAGCCGCTGTGAAGATAGCGCTGAAACGGATCAGCATTCCTTTGATTTTTTAGAAGCACAAATTAGTCGTGTACGCACCCAAGAGCAACGACAGCAAGCACTCACACATTTCTTTGAGGTCAGCCTGGCGCAATTGCGCGAGGGTGTGGCCATTGCGGATTCCACAGGACAATTACTGTTTTTAAACACCCAAGCTTCAGAATGGCTAGGGATTCCCACCACCAAGATTCACTCCTACCATTTGCTCGATGTGGACCGAGAGCTCATTTATAACCACGAAAATGGCGATTGGCGTGCCCTGATTACCGAAGCCATTACCACAGGGCGCAGCCAATTAGAGTGCCAAACCAATAACGGCTTAGATCTTTACTTAGATATTTTACGCACACGTGCAGGCCGACAACCTGGTGAAATTTTATTACTTACGTTTAAAAACGTCACCGACGTGAAACAAGCCATGCGCACCAAAAGCGAAATGCTAGATTTTTTATCCCATGATTTGCGCAGCCCCATGCTGTCTTTGCTTGCTTTAGCAGAACGCTATCAGGGGGAGCATGGTGAAGATGTTGTTATTCAAGAGTTTTCAGCTTATATCCGCAAATATGCCCAGCGCAGCTTAAACATCGCAGAACAATTTTTGCAGTTAGCCCGCGCTGAAGCCACTCAGAGTGTGGACTTTACACCCGTGGATATGCTGGCCGTGGTAGAAAGCGCCATCGAACAATCCTTAGTACGGGCCCAACAAAAACAGCAACACATTCATTTTGACTATGCGCTAGAAGATAACGTATGGGTGAATGGCCATTACGAACTATTGGTACGCGCTGTAGAAAACTTACTGTCTAACGCCATTAAGTACAGTCCTGAAAATACACAAATAACCGTCACCCTTGCTTATCAGAACAAACAAGTTATTTGTGCCGTTGAAGACCAAGGTCAAGGCATAGCACCTGAGTTTGTCGATCATTTGTTTGAGCGGTTTAGCCGTGCCAAAATCGATAGCCAAAATGGCACCCATGGCGCTGGCCTAGGATTACGTTTTGTGCAGGTGGTTGCCCAACGTCACCAAGGCAGCATCAACGTAGAAAGCAAAGTGGGCAAAGGCAGCCGCTTTGAAATCTCCCTTGCGAGCATAGAGATGTAAGTGTGGCGGCTAAAAACTTTCCCATTAAGGCCATGGGCAGGCTATAATCCGCACCAATATTTTGCGATGATATGCCAACGGCATAAACTCACAATATTTTTATTTAGCCCACGAGAGGTATTTAAAGTGAAAAAACTGCTACTAGGCCTTACCGTTCTGGCCGCGACTTTTGCTAGCTTAGCCCACGCTAACAGTTCATCTTTCAGCGACCGTGCCATTGCCGAGCGTTTAAAGCCTGTGGGCCAAGTTTGCCTTAAGGGCGATGAGTGCGCCGATGCCGTGGCAGTGGAAGACACCGCCGAGGTAGCGGAAGAAGCGGGTGAAGTATCCGGCGAAGATCTCTTTAACAGCAAGGGTTGCACCGCTTGCCATTCCATTGATAACAAAATTGTTGGCCCTGCATTTAAAGATGTGGCAGCCAAAGGCGCTTCGGCTTCTACCTTAGCTGGGCATATTAAAAACGGTAGCGTTGGCGAGTGGGGCTCTATTCCTATGCCACCTAACAACGTCACCGAGGACGAGGCAAATACATTAGCTGAGTGGGTGTTAAGCCTTAATTAACTCTCTTTTGCTCTCTACACATTGCCCGCATCGGTTGCACTGATGCGGGCAATTTTTTGCCTGCTTATCGCCCAAGCAAGGCGCGCAAGTTAGCTAGGTTTTCTTCTGCCACTTGCGCCACATGCTCGGGATTATTTTTTTCTGTTTCCCCCACAAAAGTTAGATCGTCTTGAGGTAACTCTTCCAAAAACCGGCTCGGCTCCGTGTCCACCCGCTCGCCAAACTGACGCCTGCTACGAGCATAACTCAACGCCAGTTGCTCACGAGCCCGGGTAATGCCTACGTACATTAAGCGGCGTTCTTCCTCGATGGTATCTGCTTCAATACTGGCATGATGGGGTAACAGCTCCTCTTCCACGCCCATAATGTACACATGGGGAAACTCAAGGCCTTTAGCGGCATGCAGCGTCATGAGCTGCACACGGTCTGTGTCTTCCTCTTCATCTTGCTGTTCGAGCATATCGATGAGCACTAGCTTGGCGATGACGCTTTCTAAATCTGCCTCTGCGTCTTTTTCAAGCATACGGCCAATACTTGCCACTAGGGTCCACACGCTTTCAATTTGGCGTTCAGCCACGCGGGGGCTCGCCGCATTTTGCTGAATCCAACCTTCATAATCCATTTCTAAAATCAGCTCGCGTACTGCTTGTAGGCTATTTTCTTGAAAGCATTTTTGTCGTTTCGCATCGAGCCATTGCTTCACATTACGCAGGCGCTCTGCTGCGTTGGCAGGCATCACAGAAGTCAGCCCCATATCATCACACACGTGATACATGCCCTGCTCACGCTTAGCTGCCCAACCAGCGAGCTTTTCTAGCGTGATGGGGCCAATCTCGCGCCTTGGCGTATTAATAATACGCAAAAAGGCGTTATCGTCATCAGGGTTCACGAGCAAGCGTAAGTAACACATGATGTCCTTTACTTCGGCGCGAGAGAAAAAGCTCTTGCCTCCTGACACCTTATAAGGAATCTGCATGGTTTGCAGCTTGGTTTCCATCGGGCGCGATTGGAAATTACCGCGATACAAAATAGCAAAATCTCGCCAATGCAAACTATGCTGAGTACGCCTGTGGAAAATATCACTGGCGATCCACTCGGTTTCTGCATCTTCATCGCGCATGGCCACCACACGAATAGGGTCACCATAGCCGTAATCCGACCACAAGGTTTTTTCAAACACGTGGGGGTTATTACTGATCACAGCGTTGGCTGCCGCCAAAATACGCCCTGTGGAGCGGTAATTTTGTTCCAGCTTCACCATAGTGAGGCTAGGCCAGTCCTGCTGTAAGCGGGCGAGGTTTTCGGGCCGTGCCCCGCGCCAAGCATAGATGGATTGGTCATCATCCCCCACCACGGTAAAGCGCCCTAAAGGCTCCACCAGCTGTTGTACCAAACGGTATTGCGCATCGTTGGTATCTTGGTATTCATCCACTAACAAATAACGAATACGGTTGCGCCACTTTTCTAAAATGCGGGGCTGGGATTCAAATAGCTCCACGGGCAGCATAATCAAATCATCAAAATCCACCGCATTACAAGCACGGAGCATGCGGTTATATTGGCCATAAGCCACCGCCGCACGCAGCAGCTCTGGGGTCTCAGCATAGCTCATAGCAGCATCGGGTGAAATTAACTCGTTTTTCCACGTGCTAATTTGATGCTGTATGGTCTCCGCTGCGAGCAGATCGGCCTCGCTATCACCGCGATGCAACACTTCTTTAAGTAACTCGCGACTATCGATTTGGTCGAGAATAGAAAAGCCCTTACGCAAAGGTGTGGCTGCCAGCTCTTGTTTGAGAATACGCAGGCCTAAGTTATGGAAGGTAGAAACAATCAAGCCACGGCTCTCGCTACGCGGCACTATGGCTGTGACCCGTTCTTTCATTTCTCGGGCCGCTTTATTGGTAAAGGTGACGGCTGCAATATGGCGCGCAGGAATACCGCTTTCTTGAATCAGCCAAGCGATTTTGCGTGTGATCACACTGGTTTTGCCTGAGCCCGCCCCCGCTAATACCAACAGCGGGCCTGTGGTATGTTTTACGGCTTCACGTTGGCGCGGATTAAGCTGATTCACGTTGCCAACCTATTCTGACGCCTGCTCACGCTCAACCTCTACCCGTGTGACATTTTGAAAACCGCGAGGCAATTTAGCACCACGGCGGCCACGCTCACCCTCGTAGTGAGCCAAGTCCTTGGGTGGTAAATTCATATGGCGACGCCCTGCGTGCACCACCAAGGTATCTTCAGGAGCGAGCACAGCAATAGCCTGAACAAACTCCACCCGCTCTTGAGCGCGCTGCGCTGCTATCGCCATCAGCTTATTGCCTTTACCGCGCGCCATTTCAGGCAAATCAGAAGCAGCAAACACCAACAAACGCCCCTCGTTCGACAACACCGCCACTTTATCTGTGGCCAAATTATTGACTGGAACGGGCGGTAATATCATGCTGTTTTTAGGTAAGGTTAAAACCGATTTACCCGCTCGCGTGGTGGCAGCAAGCTGTTCATGCTGCACGATAAAACCATAGGCTGCATCACTGGCAAGCAACCACTGTTGCTCGTCTTTTGCCATTAATACGGCACTAAACTCAGCACCACTCGGAGGGGATAAACGCCCCGTTAATGGCTCGCCCAAACCTCGTGCTGATGGCAATGTATGGGCAGGCAGGGTGTAAGCTCGCCCATGGCTATCTATAAAGTGCACGGGCTGATTTGAGCGCCCTTGGGCTGAGGCCAAATATTCATCACCTGTGCGGTAGTTAAGCCCAGCGGCATCCACGTCGTGGCCACGAGCGGCACGCACCCACCCCATTTTGGATACCACCACGGTCACTGCTTCTGCGGGCACTAAATCTGATTCATCCAGCTGCTTCGCCTCGGCACGACGCACTAACGGTGAACGACGGTCATCGCCATAGGTCTTGGCATCTTCCGCTAGCTCTTTTGCCACTAGGGTTTTTAAGCGCTGCTGCGAACCTAAAATTTTCTCTAGCTGTTCGCGTTCTGCCTCAAGTTCATCCTGCTCGCCACGAATTTTCATTTCTTCAAGCTTGGCCAAATGGCGTAAGCGCAATTCTAAAATGGCTTCTGCCTGCAAATCACTTAACCCAAAACGCTCCATTAATACGGGTTTAGGCTTATCTTCTTCGCGGATAATGGCAATCACTTCATCAATGTTTAGGTAAGCAATCAGCAGCCCCGCTAACAAGTGCAAGCGTGCTTCCACTTTTTCTAAGCGGTGCTGTAAACGTCTGCGCACTGTGAGCATGCGAAACTCAAGCCACTCACTCAGAATCGTCATCAGTGGCTTCACCTGCGGGCGGCCATCGAGCCCTATCATGTTCATATTCACACGATAGTTTTTTTCAAGGTCGGTGGACGCAAACAAATGACTCATGAGCTGTTCCACATCCACACGATTGGAGCGCGGTGTAATCACCAAACGAGTGGGGTTCTCATGGTCAGACTCATCGCGTAAATCAGTGACCATGGGGAGCTTTTTATTGCGCATTTGTTCTGCAATTTGCTCCAGCACCTTGGCGCCAGATACTTGATAAGGCAATGCAGTAATCACAATATCCTGCTCTTCACGTTGCCACACAGCACGCAAACGTAAAGCCCCTCGACCTTCGCTATACATTTGAATAATGTCATTAACAGGGGTGATTATTTCGGCTTCCGTGGGGAAATCCGGTGCGGGCAGAATTTCCATAATATCGTCGAGAGACGCCCCGGGGTGTTTTAACAGGTGAATACAAGCATTGGTCACTTCACGCAGATTATGAGGTGGAATATCCGTACTCATTCCCACCGCAATACCCGTAGTGCCATTGAGCAAGACATTGGGCAAGCGTGCGGGCAACAGCTTCGGCTCATCGAGGCTGCCATCAAAATTAGGTATCCACTCCACCGTGCCTTGGCCAAGTTCTGCGAGCAAGGTTTCGGCATAAGGCGCTAGCTTGCTTTCGGTATAGCGCATGGCAGCGAAGGATTTAGGGTCGTCGGCTGAACCCCAGTTGCCTTGGCCGTCCACTAACGGATAACGATAACTAAAGGGCTGCGCCATGAGCACCATGGCCTCATAACAGGCGGAATCCCCATGGGGGTGGTATTTACCTAACACGTCCCCCACGGTGCGGGCGGACTTTTTATATTTTGCTGTGTTTTTAAGCCCCAACTCGCTCATGGCATATACGATGCGGCGCTGCACGGGTTTCAGGCCATCACCAATATAAGGTAAGGCGCGGTCCAAAATCACATACATGGAATAATCGAGATAGGCCTTCTCGGTATAATCGCGTAGTGCGACTTGTTCAAAATCTTGTGCCATCTACTTTAAGCCTTATACGTCTGCAAGGTTACCCTTGGTTTCTAACCAAGAACGGCGGTCTGATGCGCGTTTTTTCGCCAGTAACATATCGAGCAATTGGTGAGTATCATCTTCTGCATCCACGGTGAGCTGTACTAAACGGCGGGTGTCTGGTGCCATGGTGGTTTCACGCAATTGCAGGGGATTCATTTCACCAAGGCCCTTAAAACGTGTGATTTGCACTTTGCCACGGCGTTTTTCTGCTGCAATGCGGTCAAGAATTACGCGCTGTTCTTCATCATCAAGGGCGTAAAACACCTCTTTGCCCACATCGATACGATACAAAGGCGGCATGGCCACAAACACATGACCGCCCTTTACCAAGGCGGGGAAATGGCGTACAAAAAGCGCACAAATCAAGGTAGCAATGTGCAGCCCATCAGAATCCGCATCTGCCAAAATACATACTTTGCCATAACGTAATCCAGAAATATCATCGCTACCGGGCTCCACGCCAAGGGCCACGGCAATATCGTGAATCTCTTGTGAACCAAGCACTTGAGTGGAATCCACCTCCCAAGTGTTCAAGATTTTACCGCGCAACGGCATGATGGCTTGAAACTCGCGGCTACGCGCCTGCTTAGCCGAGCCGCCCGCAGAATCCCCTTCCACCAAAAAAATTTCGGTTTGGCTAGGGTCATCACTTGAGCAATCTGCTAATTTGCCTGGCAAAGCAGGGCCTGAAGTCACCTTTTTGCGGGTCACTTTGCGCGCTGCACGCAAACGGCGCTGAGCACTTTGAATACAAAGCTCAGCTAAGGCATCACCTTCTTCGGTATGTTGGTTTAGCCACAAGCTAAAGGCATCCTTTACCACACCACTCACAAAGCCAGCAATAGCACGTGAACCTAGGCGCTCTTTTGTTTGCCCTGCAAACACAGGGTCAAGCATTTTAACACTTAAAACAAAACTCACCCGCTCCCAAATATCCTCGGGGGTGAGCTTTACGCCACGAGGTAATAAATTGCGGAATTCACAATATTCACGTAGTGCTTCTAATAAACCTGAGCGAAACCCATTCACATGGGTGCCCCCTTGGGCGGTGGGTATCAGGTTTACATAGGATTCAGTGACTTGCTCGCCGCCTTCAGGCAGCCATAATACGGCCCATTCCACCGCTTCGGTTTTTCCTTCCAAACTGCCTGTGAAAGGGGCTTC
>Ga0079226_10001611_pt1 | contig 17308 bp, 14 predicted proteins | sample Poulit2014_FD_76345 | JGI IMG/M metagenome (GOLD analysis project Ga0079226, IMG submission 76345) | Agricultural soil microbial communities from Georgia to study Nitrogen management - Poultry litter 2014 | ecosystem: Environmental > Terrestrial > Soil > Agricultural land | place: USA: Georgia...
CGCGCTGCTGCGCGAGGAGAGATCGCCGTAGCCGTGGTCGTCCGAGATGATCAGCAGGATGTGGGGGCGGGGGGCCGGGGAGGAAGACATGCCGTCCTGAGAGGTGGGTGCACGGGGCCGTCGGCGCCGACGGCTCCGTCCAGCGTAGGCGGGCAGGGCGGCGCGCGGGGGCCGATCGCGATGCCCGGTGGGGTCTCTCCCGCGCCTCTCCGGCGAGCCGACGCCCCCGGGGGCCGGATCGCGGGGCGGGACGGGCGCGGAGGCTCGCCGATCCGGCATGATGAACGATGCACGGGCCCCGGCCGCGAGCACCGACCCAGCAACCAGACGGAGGCGCAGTGAGCACACGATCCGCCTCCGAACGGCCGAACATCCGCCAGGTCGCGACCACCGCCGGGGTCTCGCACATGACGGTCTCGCGCGTGCTCAACGGCCACGCGAACATCAAGGAGAGCACCCGGCTGAAGGTGCTCGCCGCGGTGGAGGAGCTCGGCTACCGGCCCAACATCGCCGCCCGGGCCCTGGCCACGCAGAAGACCCTGCGCCTCGGCGCGATCGTCGAGACGGAGACGGAGCTGGGCCCGGCGAGCGCGCTGCGCGCCATCCACCGCGCCGCCCGCCTGCGCGGCTACTCGGTGAGCTCGATCGCGCTGGACGAGGAGGATTCGCTCGACGCCGGCCGCGCCTTCGAGCAGCTGGCCGGGCTCGGCATCGATGCGCTGTGCCTGGTCACGCCGCGCTCCGCCTCGGTCGCGGCGCTGCGGGCGCTCTCCCCCGACATGCCGGTGCTGGTGGTCAAACCCGAGCGGGAGGCAGAGCTGCTGCGCGTGTGCGTGGACCAGCAGCTGGGCGTGACCATGGCGGTCGATCACCTCGCCGCCCTCGGCCACCGGGACATCCTGCACGTCTCGGGGCCGATGGACTGGCTGGACGCCCGGGCGCGCGAGCGGGCCTTCCGGGCCCGGGCCCGCTCGTGGGGGATGCCGGAGAGGCCGATCGTCGCCGGCGACTGGTCCGCCGATTTCGGCTACGACTTCGCGATCAGCCTGCAGCGCCGCCCGGACTACACCGCGATCTTCGCCGCCAACGACCAGGTGGCCCTCGGCCTCATCCACGGCCTGCACGATCGCGGGATCCGGGTCCCGGAGGACCTCAGCATCGTCGGCTTCGACGACGCGGCCTTCTCCCGCCACTCGATCCCGCCGCTGACCACGGTGCGCCAGCCCTTCGACGCGCTCGGCTCCGCAGTGGTCGACGTGCTGCTGGCCGCGATCGAGGGCCGCGCCATCCCGCAGCGCACGAAGATCCCGCCCGAGCTCATCGTGCGCCTGTCCACCGCGAAGGCGAGGGGAGCCTCGTGAGCGCACACGACACCGCGACAGCCACGGTGCAGATGACGGGCATCACCGTGGACTTCGGGCCGGTGCGCGCCCTGGACGGCGTGGACCTCACGCTGCGGCCCGGGGAGATCCATGCGCTCATGGGCGAGAACGGCGCGGGGAAGTCCACGCTGATCAACGTGCTGGCCGGGGTGGTCACCCCCGCCTCCGGCAGCATCGTGCTGGAGGGGGCCCCAGTGCGGTTCTCCACCGCGGCCGACGCACAGGCCGCGAGCGTCGCCGCCGTGCTGCAGGACGTCCCCCTCTCGCAGCACCTGAGCATCGGCGAGAACGTCATGCTGGGCCATGAGCCGCACGGCCGCTGGGGCATCCGGTGGAACGACCTGCACGCCCGCGCCCACCAGATGCTCAGCGAGCTCGGCCTCGGCGAGCTGGACACGCGCCTGCCGCTGCGCACCCTCTCCCCCGCCGTGCGGCAGCTGGTCGCGATCGCGCGGGCCATGGCGACCCGGCCACGGGTGCTGCTGCTGGACGAACCCACCTCGAGCCTGGACGCGGCGGAGGTCGAGCAGCTGTTCGTGGTGCTGCGCCGGCTGCGGGACCAGGGGGTGGCGATGGTGTTCGCCTCCCACTTCCTCGAGCAGGTGCTCGCCCTCAGCGACCGCCTCACGGTGCTGCGGGCGGGGGCGACGGTCGCCGAGATCCCCGCCCACCAGGTGGAGCGCGCCGAGCTGATCGCCTTGATGATCGGCCGTGACCTGCAGGAGCTGCGCCGCATCGGCGCCTTCCGCCAGGAGCACCGCACGCATCCGGACGGCACCCCGTTCTACCGCGCCCGCGGCCTGGGGCAGCAGGACGTGCTGGCACCGACGGATCTGGACCTGCACCGCGGCGAGGTGGTGGGGATCGCGGGCCTGCGCGGCTCGGGTCGCACCGAGCTGGCGCGCCTGCTGGCCGGCAGCGAGGCCGCGGACGCCGGCCGCGCGGAGGTCGATGGCCGCGAGGTGGCCTTCCGCTCCCCCGCCGCGGCGCTGCGCCACCACATCGCCATGGCGAGCGAGGACCGGCTGGGCGAGGGGATCGTCGCGGGGCTGAGCGTGCGCGAGAACATCACCCTGGCCCTGCAGTCGATGCGCGGGTGGACCCGGCCGCTCTCCCGAGCGGAGCGGGAGGAGCTGGTCACGGCGTACATCGACGAGCTCGGGATCCGGCCCGCAGATCCCTCCACCCCGGTCGAGCAGCTCTCCGGCGGCAACCAGCAGAAGGTGCTGCTGGCCCGCTGGCTCGCCACCCGCCCGCGCCTGGTGGTGCTCGACGAGCCGACGAAGGGCGTCGACATCCCCTCCCGGGTGGAGATCCAGTCGCTCATCGCCCGCCTGGCCGCGAGCCATGTGGGCGTCGTGATCATCTCCTCGGACCTCGACGAGCTGATCCGGCTGAGCGACCGGATCGTGGTGATGAAGGACCGCGAGAAGATCGGAGAGGTCAGCAACGGCCCCGGCCTCACCGTGGACACGATCGTGGAGATGATCGCGGCCCCCACCGAGGAGGACGACGACCTCCCACCCCTCGGCGCCATCCCTCCCCTCGACGGCGACCCACCGCCGCCCGTGCCCGGCTCCGCACCCGACGACGCCGCGGACGGCCGCCCCGCGCGCTGAGCGACGGGCGGCCAGAGGCGTGCTCCCGCGCGAACCACCGGGCGCTCGCGCCGTGTCCCTTTCGTGATGTGATGCACCTTGCACCTGTCCATGTTCCCGGTAACATTCCTGGAACATGGCGGGCTCGCCCCCATCCATCCCCATCCACGTGCTCGGTCGCACCGGGCTGGCGCCAGAGGTGCCCCTCGATCTCAAGGAGGAGATCATGTCTCCCACTCGTCGTACCGTTCTCGGCCTCAGCGCTGCCGGTCTCGTCGGCGCCGTCCTGACCGCCTGCTCGTCCGGTGGCTCGGAGGGCGGCGGAGGGTCCGACTCCGGCGACCCGATCACCATCGGCTTCGTGGCCGTGGGCCCCGAGGGCGCCTGGCGCCAGGCCAATGAGGAGAACATCCAGGACACGTTCACCGAGGACGCGGGCTTCACCCTGAAATATGCCCCGGCCACCAACCTGGACCAGAAGTCGCAGATCGACGCCTTCACCTCCTTCGTGGACGAGGGCGTGGACGTGATCCTGCTGTCCGCCACGGAGGGCTCGGGCTGGGAGGAGTCGCTGTCCCGCGCGCAGGAAGCGGAGATCCCGGTGCTGCTCATCGACCGCGGCATCGAGCCCGATGACACGGACCTCTACGTCACCCGCCTCGCGCCGGACAACGTCGCCGTCTCCACCGCGGTGGCCGAGTGGGCGCTGGAGACCTTCCCCGACGGCGCGAAGTACTTCGTGCTCGAGGGGCCGGCCGGCGTCTCCGTGGTCAACGAGCGCAACGAGGGCTGGAACGCGACCATGGAGGGCGCGGACGGCTTCACCGATCTCGGCGCGCAGACCGCGAACTGGTCCACCGAGGAGGCCAAGAGCGTCTTCGAGACCGTGCTGAAGTCCAACGGCAACGACGTCCAGCTCGTGTTCGCGCAGAACGACGAGATGGGCCTCGGTGCCGCGCAGGCGGTCGAGGAGGCCGGGCTGGTGCCCGGCGAGGACGTCAAGATCGCCACCATCGACGGCACCCAGGCGGCGCTCGAAGCGCTGGCCGAGGGCACCCTGAGCTTCGTGGCCGAGTACAACCCGCTGTTCGGGGATCAGGCGCTCGAGGCGGTCGACACCGTGCTCGACGACGGGTCGGTGGAGCCGTACATCCAGATCGAGAGCACCACCTTCGACTCCCCCGAGGCGGCCGAGGAGGCCCTGCCGGACCGCAAGTACTGAGCGGCAGCGCTCACCAGCGCGGTCCCGGTGAGGCCGGCCCCGCAGCGGACGCACGGCGGTCCTCCGCTCCGGGGCCCGGCCGCGGGGCCGCCCGACCCGTCGGCGGCATCCGACGCCGCACTGTCGACCGCACGATGCCTGCACCACACCGCCAGCCGCACGCCGTCGGCGTCACGCGGCCGACGCCGCACCGTCCCCACCACACCGGGCCCCGCCGCCCGGAGAACGCACGGAGAGGCACGCGATGCCCGCACCACCCCTCGTCGAGATGCAGGACATCTCGATCTCCTTCCCCGGCGTCAAGGCGCTGGACCGGGTGAGCTTCCGGCTCTTCCCCGGCGAGGTCCACGCCCTCATGGGAGAGAACGGAGCCGGCAAGTCCACCCTGATCAAGGCGCTCACCGGGGTGTACGACATCGACGAGGGCACCGTCCTCGTCGCCGGCACGCCGCAGCGCCTGCGCGGCACGGCCGACGCCCAGGCCGCCGGGATCTCCACCGTGTACCAGGAGGTGAACCTGTGCACGAACCTCTCCATCGGCGAGAACGTGATGCTGGGCCATGAGACCCGCGGCCCGCTGGGCATCCACTGGGGGGCGACGCACCGGCGCGCCTCCGAGGTGCTCGAGAAGGTGGGCCTGGGCGGCCTGGACCCGCGGATGCCGCTCTCCTCGCTGTCCATCGCGCTGCAGCAGCTGGTCGCGATCAGCCGCGCGACCGTCACCGACTCGAAGGTGCTGATCCTCGACGAGCCGACCTCGAGCCTCGACGCGAACGAGGTCGAGAACCTGTTCGACGTGATCCGCACGCTGCGCGACGACGGGGTGGCGATCCTGTTCGTCTCCCACTTCCTGGACCAGGTGTACGAGATCAGCGACCGCCTCACCGTGCTGCGCAACGGCGTGTTCCAGGGCGAGTTCCTCACCGAGGAGATCGACCAGGCACGCCTGATCGCCACCATGGTGGGCAAGGAGATCGGCGCCCTCGACTCGCTCGAGCGGGCCAGCGACCGCCGCGAGGTGGACCGCAGCGGCGTCCCCGTGTACAGCGCAGAGGGGCTCTCGCGCACCGGTTCGCTCGAGCCCACCGACGTCACCTTCCACGCCGGGGAGGTGCTGGGCGTGGCCGGACTGCTGGGCAGCGGCCGCACCGAGCTCGCCCGCCTCGTGTACGGGGCGGACAAGCCCGAGCACGGCACCGTGCGCCTGCGCGGCACCGACACCCACATCTCCTCCCCCTCGCAGGCCCTGGCCGCACGCATCGCCTACGCGAGCGAGAACCGGCGCGACGAGGGGATCATCCGCGACCTCAGCGTGCGCGAGAACCTCATCCTCGCCGTCCAGGCGGAACGCGGATGGACCCGGCCCCTGCCCACCCACGAGAAGGACGCCCTGGTCGAGAAGTACATGGCCGCGTTGAACGTGCGGCCCGCGGATCCGGATCGTCCCATCAGCAACCTCTCCGGCGGCAACCAGCAGAAGGTGCTGCTGGGTCGCTGGCTGGCCACCCAGCCGGAGGTGCTGATCCTCGACGAGCCCACCCGCGGCATCGACGTCGGCGCCAAGACGGAGATCATGGAGCAGGTGATCGCCCTGGCCGACGAGGGCGTCGCGATCGTGTTCATCTCCTCCGAGCTCGACGAGGTGGTGCGCCTCAGCGACCGGATCATCGTGCTCAAGGACCGCCACAAGCTCGCGGACCTCCCCGTCGACGAGTCCGTCACCACCGACTCGCTCATCGCCACCATCGCCGACGAGACCGCGCCCGACGGACCCGGCGATCCCCACCCCGCAGGAACAGGAGTCGGCTCATGACCACCGACCGCACCCCTCGGCACTCGGCGGTGAGGGAGCTGATCCGCCGCCCCTACTTCTGGGGCCTCATCGCGATCGCCCTGCTGCTGCTGGTCAACTCCCTCAAGGACCCCGGCTACCTCGCCGTCAGCTACAACGAGACCACCGGCAGCCTCGTCGGCAACCTCATCGACATCCTGCGCGCCGCCGCCCCGATCGCGATGATCTCCGTGGGCATGTGCCTGGTGATCGCGACCGCCGGCATCGACCTCTCCGTCGGCTCGCTGATGGCCGTCTCCGGCGCCGTGGCGATGGAGTTCCTCTCCTCCGCCGGCAGCTCCCCCGGCGCCGCGCTCGGCGCCCTCGGGCTCGCGCTGCTGCTCGGCGCGGCGCTCGGCACCGTCAACGCGGTGCTCGTCTCCGTGGTGGGCCTGCAGCCGTTCATCTCCACGCTCGTGCTGATGCTCGCCGGACGCGGGCTCGCGAAGGTCATCACCGGCGGCCAGAACACCGCCGCGAGCAACGGCACCTTCCGCTGGATCGCCAACGGCTACGTGCTGGGCATCCCGGTGGTGTTCGTGCTCGCCGTGCTCATCGTGATCCTCGTGGGGCTGCTGGTGCGCCGCAGCGCGCTGGGCCTGATGATCGAGGCGATCGGCATGGACCCGCAGGCGGCGCGCCTGGCGGGCGTGAACCGGCAGGGGCTGCTGTTCGCGGTGTACATCGCCTCGGGCGTGCTCGCCGCGGTGGGCGGCATCTTCGCCACCGCGAGCGTGATGACGGTGGACGTCTCGAACACCGGCTACCAGCTGGAGATGGACGCGATCCTCGCCGTGGTCATCGGCGGCACCTCCCTCGCCGGCGGCAAGTTCAACATCACCGGCGCGGCGATCGGCGCCCTGCTCATCGCCACGCTCGACAAGACCGTCGTGTTCCTGGGGATCTCCTCCTCGGCCACCCCGGCGTTCAAGGCGATCGTGATCATCGCCCTGTGCCTGCTGCAGTCCGACCGGGTGCGGGCCATGTTCCGCGCCCGCCGCTCCCTCCGCAGCACGCCCCGCAGCAGCGACATCCCGAAGGAGGCGGTCTCCGCATGAGCGCCGCGATCACCACCCCACCGGTCTCCGACGCCCCGCCGCGCCCCTCCCTGCTGCGCAGGATCGCCGGCTTCTTCCGCGCCGACTCCCTGCCCACGCTGGCCGCGCTGCTGATCTTCGTGCTCATGCTGATCTACGGCGAGGCCGCCTACGGCCGGATCTTCCAGTTCAGCACCGTCTCGAACCTGTTCATCAACAACGCCCACCTGATCATCCTCGCGGTGGCGCTGACCTTCGTGATCATCAGCGGCGGCATCGACCTCTCCGTGGGCGCGATCATCGCGCTGTCCTCGGTGAGCGGGGCGATGCTCGCCGAGGCCGGTTGGAGCACCGGGCTCGTGATCCTGGTGATGATCCTCATCGGCTCCACGATCGGGCTGCTCTCGGGGATCCTCATCCAGTACTTCAACGTCCAGCCCTTCATCGCCACGCTCGCGATGATGTTCCTGGGCCGCGGGCTCGCCTCGATGCTCAGCACGGTGCCGGTGCGGCTCGAGGGGGATTCCGGGATCCTGCTGCTGGGCACCAAGATCAAGGTGATCGACGGCCCGAAGGTCAACGACCTGGTGATCACCCCCGGCGTGCTCATCGCGCTGGTGGTGGTGATCGTGTCCTTCGTGGTGCTGCACCGCACCCGCACCGGCCGCACCGTCTACGCGATCGGCGGCTCCGAGCAGTCCGCCGCCCTCATGGGACTGCCGGTGCTGCGCACGAAGCTGATGATCTACGTGGTCAGCGGGACCCTCAGCGGCATCGCCGCCGTGGTGTACACCGCCCGGCTCGGCTCGGCGCAGAACATCACCGGCATCGGCTGGGAGCTGGACGCGATCGCCGCGGCCGTCATCGGCGGCACCCTGCTCACCGGCGGCTTCGGCTACGTGCTCGGCTCCGTGGTGGGCGCGCTGGTGCTGGGCCTGATGAACGTGCTCATCACCCGCGACGGCGGCATCCCCCCGGAGGCCACCACCATCATCACCGGCGGGATCCTGCTGATCTTCGTGCTGCTGCAGCGAGCCGTGATCTCGCGGCAGCGGGAGTAGCGGGGCTCTCGACGTCACGACGCCCTCGCAGGGACCCGGTCGGGTGCTGCGGGGGCGTCGTGGCGTGGGGTGTTCCCCGGGGAGGTCTCCGCTGTCGCCGTCGCCCTCCGGTGTGGTGTCGGGCCGAGGACCGCGCAGCACCGATCACCCTGCGGCAGACGGGCTCGGGATCTAGCGGCTCGCCGTACGGCGGACGTGCGCGCCCATCACGGCCCGCCTGGAGCGGAAGGACAGGACAGCTGCCACCGACAGCGCCGACCCGATCGACAGCATGGAGCAGAACGAGCCGATCGATCCGATCGACAGGGCGGAGCCGATGCTGCCGATCGACAGCACCGAATTCCTCGAGCAGATCGAGAGCACCGACCCCTCGGAGCGGTAGGACAGGAGGGACGGGGCAGGAGGTGCAGTTGGTTGGGGCATGGCGCTCTCCTTGGGTTGTGGCAGGTGCGCCTCGTCAGGTTCCAGATGGGGGCCCGCGACGGCATCTGCGCCCTCAACGGCATCTTTGCCGTCATGAGAATGGTGGCACGATCATCGCCACACAGACAGAGCCGACCCGGCCTGCCCGAGCAATCTCAGGTCACGCGCCAAGCGTCGACTCCCGCACGACCAGCGAGCATGGCACGGTGACCACGCCAGCTTCTTTCTCCCCGTTCATCAGCCTCAGCAGGGCCTGCGAGGCCATATGACCCAGCTTCCGGAACTGCATGTCCACACTGGTCAACTGGGGCGTGCACTCCGTGGCGAGCACCTCCCAGTTGTCATGGCTGACCACGGCGACATCGTCGGGCACAGAGACTCCGGCCCGAGCGAGAGAATCCAGCGCCCCGCGTCCGATCTGGTCACTGGCGCAGATCAAACCGTCGAAGTCAGCGCCGCTGGCCAGCAGGTCACGCACCGCCCGCCTGCCCCATGCCTCTGACCATTCGCCAGCGCGGACCGGAGCGACCAGCTGGACACCGGCCTCCTCCAGGACCTCGCCGATGCCGGCGCGACGGTCGGTGAAGGCGACGTAGTTCGGATCCCCGGAGATCAGAGCGAGCTTGCGGCGGCCGAGGTCCAGGAGATGCTGTGTCGCCCTTCGCCCTGCATCGACGTTATCCGGCACGAACGAGAGCGCCTCGAGCTCCGCGCTCGGAGCGTAGACATGGACGACAGGAACCGGAACGTCCATGGCGATCGGCGGGCGCGGGTCCGTACGACTGCCGACGAAGATGAAGCCGTCCACACCGCGTGCCATGAGCGCCTCCAGATGATGGCGTTCCCGGATGAGGTCACCACGAGCGTCGGTGAGGAACACGGAAACATTCTCGATCCCGAAACCGTCTTCGGCACCCATCATGATCGGGATCGAGAAACGGCCATCGAGGTCGCTGGCGATCAGGCCCACGGTGCCGGAGGCGCCGCCCTGCAGCTGCTGTGCGGCACGGTTGGGGCGGAATGAGAGCAGACGCGAGGCCTGCAGGACCTTGTCGCGCGTCGCGGCAGAAACGTCCTGCCTGCCATTCAGCGCTTTCGAGGCGGTGGCAACCGAGACGCCTGCAGCTTCGGCGACGTCTCGCAGACGCGGACTTGCATTCCCCATGCGCCCATTGTCCACAGCCATCCTCCTCGACCTCCTGCTCGGCGACCCCTTGACGTGAGATGCGCGCCACTGTACGTTACCGAAAACGGTTTCGCCAGTTTCGCCCGCCCGGGGCGGTCCCGGGCACTAACAAGGAGGTTAGGCATGACAGGCATGAACCCGATGAAGCGACGGTCCTTCCTGGCGGGCACGGCGGGTCTCGCAGCAGCCGGTGCTCTCGCCGCGTGCGGCAGCTCCGGACCGGGCGGGGAAGGTGACGAGGACGGCTCCCAGGGAGGCAACACCGTGACCGTCTGGCACTACTTCTCCGAGGACAACCAGCTCGCCTTGATGGACCAGTACAAGGAGAAGTTCGAGTCCGAGAACGACGGAGTGACCGTCGAGAACGTTTACGTTCCGTACGACCAGATCAACAGCAAGGTCGTCAACGCCGCCGGCAGTCAGACGGGGCCGGATGTCGTGGTCTTCAACGGTGCGGAGGCCGCTGTTCTCGCCCTCGGCGGAGGGCTCAAGCCCATCGACGACGAGTGGGCCGGGTACGAGGACGCCGAGCAGTTCCCTGACTCCGTGCAGCACACGATCGATGACACCCTCTACGCCGTGCAGGGCTATGTGAACCTGCTCGGCCTGTGGTGCAACGTCGACAAGCTCACCGAGCTGGGCCTGGAACCGCCCACCACGATGGATGAGCTGGAAGCCGCGATGGAAGCGGCCCAGGAGATCGGCTTGGCCGGAATCACGGTGTCTGGCTTGCCCCAGTCCCAGGGTGAATGGCAGGCCTATCCGTGGCTGAGCAGCCAGGGGTTCACCTACGAGTCGCCCGACGAGCAGGCACTGACCGAGGGCTTCGCGATGGTCAACGGCTGGGTGGAGAAGGGGTACCTCTCGAAGGAGGCCACCACCTGGGACCAGACGGTTCCGTTTCAGCAGTTCCTGGCCGGCCAGTCCCTGTTCGCCGCCAACGGGAACTGGCAAATCGCACTGGCCGATTCAGACGCGACCTTCGAGTACACGGTGGTTCCACTGCCTGTCGGCGAGTCCGGCCAGGTCTACCTCGGAGGCGAAGGTCAGGGCATCGGAGCCTTCTCGCAGAACCCGGAGCTCGCATGGCAGTACCTGACCTCGACCTACTACAGCGCCGAAGGGCAGCTCGCAGCAGTCGAATCCGTCGGCTCGATCCCGGCCCGTGAAGACGCGAACCAGGACACCGCAGTGACCGACAACGACCTGCTGACGCCGTTCTCCGAGACGGTCGCCGAGCACGGCGCGAACTACCCGTCGGCCGCGATCCCGCCCGAGGCCGTCGCCGACGTCCAAACCACTGTGGGCCAGGCGTGGAGCGCCGCTCTGGGCGGCCAGCAGGCTCCCGAGGCGGCAGCGCAGACCGTCATGCAGCTGCTCGAGTCTCTTTCGGCCTGAGCAGCCACCACCCACTCAGGAGGTACGGATGACGGCGAGCGCCGACATCAGATCCACAACACCGCGGACCGCCGGGCGGGGCACGACATCCGGTACGCGGCGGAAGAGGTCGCGCGGTGGCGGCCCCCTCGGCACCAGGGCATGGTTCCTGGTGCCGGGAGTGGCCTTCCTGTTCGCCTTCTCCGCCATCCCGATCTTCCAACTGGTGCGAATGAGCGTCTCCGACGTCGGGTCTGCGACCCTGAATCAAGAGTGGCCGTTCGTCGGTGCGGAGAACTTCCTCAAAGGCTTCGCCAGCGGCGCGATGATCGACGCGGTCGTGCGCACCCTGGCGGTCGCGGCGATCGTGACCGGTATCGGCATGGTGCTCGGGCTCGCCGCAGCGATCGCGCTGCGGACCACGGGGCGCTGGTCGGCGATCATCCTCGCCGGAATGGTGTTCGTGTGGGCACTGCCTCCGGTGGTCAACGGCTCGGTGTGGAAGTTCCTCTTCGCAGAGGACGGGCTGATCAACACGCTGGTGCTGTTGACGCCCCTGCGTGCGGACCCGATCCCGTTCCTCTATGACGCGACATGGGCGCTGGTCTCCGTCGCCCTGGTCACCACATGGGCCGTGATCCCCTTCAACGCCCTGGTGTTCCGCGCTGCACTGCTCGGAATCAGTCCGGAGATCTTCGAGGCCGCGGCACTCGACGGGGCCACTCGCTGGCAGGAGATCCGGCACATCATGATCCCAGCCGCGAAGCCCACGGCACTGGTGCTGCTGGTACTCACGATCGTCTACGGCTTCCGCAGCTTCGACTTCATCTACGTGATGACCTACGGCGGCCCGGGCACCGCGACGAACACGCTGCCATTCCTGGGCTACCTGCAGGCCTTCAGCCGCTACGACTTCGGACTGGGTGCCTCGACCTCGGTCATCGCAGTCCTGTTGGTGGTCGTACTTGCCGTCCTGTACAGCCGCAGCATCCTGAAGGAGGAGCGATGAGCCAGAAAGCCGGTCTCGGCGAGACCCTGATCAAAGTCCTGCTCACGCTGCTCTACGGCATCCCTCTGCTCTGGATCCTGCTGACCAGTCTCAAGCCCTCATCGCTGGTGTTCGACAAGGCCAGCATGTTCGTGTTCACGCCCTCTCTCGACGCCTATGCGAACGCTCTGAACTCGGAACTGTTCACCGCATTGCGCCAGTCGATCCTCATCGCCGTGGGTACCACCGCCCTAGTGCTGCTCATCGCGGTGCCGGCGGCATACGGCCTGGCCCGCACCCGAGGGTGGCTCGTCGCCATTCTCTTGGGCGCGCTGATCGTGTTGCAGATGCTGCCCCAGACGGCCACGGTGATCCCGCTCTTCCAGCTCTTCGGGTCGTGGAGTCTGCTGGATTCGCTGGGCGGCGTGATCCTGGCGGACGCTGCGCTGCTGACACCGTTCGCGATCATCTTGCTGCGTCCTTTCTTCCGCACCGTCCCGATCGAGCTCGAAGAGGCCGCGGCGATCGACGGCACGGCGCGTCTGGGGACCTTCCTCCGCATCGCTCTGCCCGTGGCCCGCAACGGCGTGGCAACGACCGGAACGATCGTGTTCCTCCTGGCCTGGGGTGAGTTCCTCTACGCCGTGAACTTCTTCCTCTCCCCGGGCACCTATCCGCTCAGCGCCCTGCTGGCCCAGCAGGTCTCCGCCTTCGGGATCGACTGGCCAGGGCTGATGGCCCTCGCTGTGCTGACCGCCGTGCCGATCCTCATCGTCTACTCCTTCAGCTACCGACTCCTGCGCGACGGGCTGACCGTCGGCGCCGTGAAATGAGAATCTCCGTGACCGCTTCGCCTCTCCTCCACGCCTCCCCCGTCGGCCCGATCCATTCCGACACGGGAAGGCACCTCCCTCTCGGACTCGACTCGGTGACAGTCACCGGTGGTTCGTGGGCGCCCTACCTCGAGCGCAATGCACTCACCACCATTCCGCACGCCCAGTCCTGGATGGAAAAGCTGGGTTGGGTGGGCAACTTCGCGGCCGTGGTCGAGGGGTCCATCGCCGCAGTGCGCGAGGGCCGGGAGTTCTCCGACTCCGACGTGTACAAGCTGATGGAAGCGATGGCCTGGGAGATCGGGCGCACCGGTGATCCGGACATGGAACGCCGCTTCCAGGAGCTCGCCGCCGTGATCACGCCGGCGCAGGAGAGCGACGGCTACCTCAACACGCGCTTCGGCCATGAGGGCCAGGAGCCGCGCTACTCGAACTTCGAGTGGGGGCACGAGCTGTACTGCGCGGGCCACATGTTCCAGGCGGCGATCGCGCGCCTGCGCACCACCGGCCCGGATGACTTCACCGCAGCCGCAGTGCGGGTCGCGGACCATCTGTGCGAGATCTTCGGCGAGGGCGGACGCGATGCCGTGGGCGGGCATCCCGAGGTGGAGACCGCGCTCGTGGAGCTCGGCCGCACGCTGGACGAGCCGCGGTACACCGCTCTGGCGGCCCGCTTCCTGGATCTGCGCGGCCGTGGCCTGCTCGGGGAGATCGAGTTCGGCCAGCAGTACTTCCAGGACGACGAGCCCGTCTACGAGGCCACCGTGCTGCGCGGCCACTCGGTGCGCGCCCTCTACCTGGCCGCCGGCGCGATCGACGCGGCGGTGGAAGCGGGCGATGACGAGCGGGTCGAAGCGATCCGTGCCCAGTTCGACCGCACCCTTGCTCGTCGCACCTACATCACCGGTGGCATGGGCTCTCGGCACATGGACGAATCCTTCGGTGAGGATTTCGAGCTGCCGCCGGATGTCGCCTACTGCGAGACCTGCGCCGGCGTCGCGGCGGTCCAGGTCGCGCACCGCCTGCTGCTGTGGACCGGCGACGAAGCCTACGCCGACGTGATCGAGCGGTGCTTGTTCAACGTGGTGACCGCGAGCCTCTCGGCCGACGGGGACGCGTTCTTCTACGTCAACCCGCTCCAGCAGCGCACCGAAGGAACCACTCCGGAGGCCGACAGGCCCACACCCCGGGCGAGCTCCAGCCAGCGCGCACCGTGGTTCTCGGTCTCCTGCTGCCCCACGAACATCGCCCGCACGCTCGCCTCGCTGCCCGCGTATGTGGCCACCACGAGCGGTGACGAGCTGGCGATCCATCAGTTCGTCACCGGCGCGGTGCAGGCGAACCTGGCCGGCACCGAGGTCGCCCTGGAGTTCACCACCGACTATCCGGCCGACGGGGACATCACGGCCCGCGTGGCGACCGGGGCCGGGGCCTGGACGCTGGGACTGCGGGTGCCCTCCTGGTGCGAGGGCGCTGCGGTGACGGTGAACGGCCAGGTGGCCGAGGCCGCCGTCGAGGGCGGGAAGCTGCTGCTCTCCCGCACCTGGGCCGCAGGGGACGTGGTGACCCTGTCGCTGCCGATGCCGGCGCGGTTCACCTGGCCCGATCCGCGGATCGATGCGGTGCGCGGCCAGGTCGCGGTGGAGCGCGGCCCGCTGGTGCACTGCCTGGAATCGGCCGATCTGGGCGCTGATGTGGAGGAGGCCGTAGTCGACGTGGCCGCTGGGCTGCAGGTGGTCGACGGTGACGTGCTGGCCGCGATCAGCCGGCGCAGCGTCGAGGAGGTGCCGTGGGCGTACTCCCCGACACCGATGGCAGGGACGCACACAGGCGAGGCGCGCCGGGTACGGCTGCAGCCGTATCGCGAATGGGGGAACCGGGGACCCGGAACGATGCGTGTGTTCCTTCCGACGGCCTGACCCAGACTTACCCGGCGCCGCGGTGCGGGGGTACCTGCATTCCTTCTACGATGCCGAGCGACCATCTCGTCGACCGTAGGAGGACACCGTCATGACCTGGACCCCCACCGCCGAGGACGATCGCCGTTTCCTCTCCCTCGCCATCGAACAGGCGCGCAAGAGTTGGGATGAGGGCGGGGTGCCGATCGGTGCCGTGCTCGTCCATGACGGGGAGGTGCTCGCCGCTGGCCACAACCAGCGCGTGCAGAAGGATTCGGCGATCCTCCATGGGGAGACCGACACCATCGAGAAGGCAGGCCGACTGCGCGCGAGCGTGTACCGCGAATCGGTGCTGTACACGACCCTCTCGCCGTGCATCATGTGCGCCGGCACGGCGCTGCTCTACGAGATCCCTCGGCTCGTGGTGGGCGAGAACCGTGCCTTCGAGATGTCCGAGGCGCTGCTGCGCGAGCGGGGCGTGATCGTGGACGTGCTGGACGACCCGGAGTGCGTGGCGCTGATGGAGCGGATGATCGCCGAGCGGCCCGAGATCTGGAGCGAGGACATCGGGGTCGAGGCCGGGGAGTTGGGCGCGCGCACTGACGAGCCGGGCGCCGTGGACGAGGGCCAGGCCCGGTGACCGCCGCCGAGCTGCGCGAGGACGCCGCTGGCGCACCGATCGATCCGGACTACCCGGTCACGCCGGTCCCCCGCTCCGCACGACGCGGAGTGGTCTCCATCAGTGTGGTCCTCATCGGCTTCACCGTCTTCGCGCCGACACTCATGGCGGGCGCGAGCATCGGCGCGGCGTTCCCCTTCTCCGAGTTCCTCGCCGTACTCGCGGTGGGCTCGGTGGTGCTGGGCGCGTACGTCGCCGCGATTGGCTTCCTCGGGGCCCGCACCGGGCTGACCACCGTGGTCATGTCGCGGTACACCTTCGGCACCGCCGGGTCGAAGGCCGTCTCCCTGCTGCTCGGGGGCACACAGATCGGCTGGTACGGGGTGGCGGTCGGCTCGATCGGGAAGATGACCGCCCTTGCTTTCGGGTGGGAGAGCGCATGGGCGCCGGCACTGGTGATGATCGCGGTCTCCGTGCTGATGATGCTGACCGCGCTGTACGGCTACGAAGGCATGTACTGGGTCTCGCTCATCTCGACCCCGCTGATCCTCATCCTCGCCTTCTGGATCACGGGCCTGGCCCTGACCGAGGTGGGTGGGGTGAGCGGACTGTTCGACATCGCCCCGACCACCACCCTGAGCTGGGCCGCAGCAGTGACCACCGTGGTGGGCACCTTCGCCTCGGCCGGCACTCAGGCCGCGAACTGGACCCGGTTCGCCCGGCGCGGCCGTGACGCCGTGATCGCCTGCGCGATGGGGTTCGTGATCGGCAACGGGCTCATGGTGTTCTTCGGCGCCGTCTCCGCACTCGCGTTCGGCGAGGGGGACTTCACGACGTTGCTGCTGGGCATGGGCATGATCGGCTGGGGCCTGTTCTTCCTGTTCGGGAATCTGTGGAAGTCGAACGCCGACGCCGCCTACGCCTTCGGTGTAGCGGGCGCGGAGATCGCGAGCTCAACGCGGAAGGGGCCCTTCATCATCGGCGGGGTCGCGATCGGCACGGTGCTCGCCCTCACCGGCGTAGAGAGCCACATCGTGGGCTACCTCAGCCTGCTGGGCGTGCTCATCCCGCCGCTGGGCGGGGTGCTGATCGGCGACTGGATCGCACGTTGGCGCGGCGGGCAGCCGGCGCTGGAGGCGCTGACGGAGAAGGTGCGGTGGCAGGCGCTCGTGCCATACGCGGCCGGGTGCGTGGTGGCGTGGGGATCGAACGAGTTCGAGCTCGGGATCGCTCCGCTGAATGGGATCGTGGTGGCGATGGTGATGGCGTGGTGGTTCGGGGTGCGAAGCGCCAGGGCCTGAGGTCGAGGGGGTGAGGCACTCTCTGACTCCGCACAGCTAAACTCACGCATATCCGCGTATCCCATCCCCCTCCCCAGAAAGGCTGCGCGCTCTGCTCACCGCACAAGGATCAGCGACGCGGCCGGAGCGAACGCGACACATGGAGTGCGCAGCGCTCTCTCGGCAAACGCCGCCTGACACGCCGAGACCTCGACGATCAGGACCAGGCGTAAGGCTCTCGCGAGAAGGAAGCCCGTGACCACTCAGAATGTCATCCGTGTCGTTGCCGCGGTTGCCGAGCGTCACGGGTCTGTTTTCGCCGCCCGGCGCAATCCGGACCGCAGCGCAGGCGGTTTGTGGGAATTTCCCGGCGGAAAGATCGAGCCTGGAGAGTCCCCCGAAGAGGCACTGCGGAGGGAGCTGCAGGAAGAGCTCTCGGTCGATGTCGCAGTCGGCTCATACGTCGACGGCAGCAGAGTCCACACCCCGGGCGGGGCCGTCGAGATGTCCTGCTACTCCGTCACTTTTCTTGGCCCGGACCCTGAGAGCAGCACTGATCACGACTCCATGATC
>Ga0079226_10001612_pt1 | contig 17307 bp, 19 predicted proteins | sample Poulit2014_FD_76345 | JGI IMG/M metagenome (GOLD analysis project Ga0079226, IMG submission 76345) | Agricultural soil microbial communities from Georgia to study Nitrogen management - Poultry litter 2014 | ecosystem: Environmental > Terrestrial > Soil > Agricultural land | place: USA: Georgia...
ACCTTAAATAATAAAATCAAGTATTACTAATAAAACAATAAAAAGGAATCGTATTAAAATGGGAAAAAGAACCTTAAAAAGTAAATCTCCAATAAATGGCTATGTTAAATCAGGTTTTGAGAAAGTAAAAAATGAATTCGTTAAGAATTTTGACGAACGCGGAGAACTTGGTGCAGCATGTTCTATTTATTTGAAAGGTGAAAAAGTTGTAGATTTATGGGGCGGGGTTAAAGACCATCAGACAAAAGAACCTTGGGATAAGGATACAATGGTAACGGTGTTCTCTTCTACAAAAGGATTTTCGGCATTGGCAGTTGCCATAGCACATTCTAAAGGGTATTTTGATTACGATGATAAAGTATCAACCTATTGGAAAGAGTTTGGACAAAATGGAAAAGAAAATATTACGATTAGGCAATTGTTGAACCATCAAGCAGGATTAAGTACCATTAAAGATTTGCCCATATATAAAATTAGTGATTTTGATACGAGTAATATCATAGGAGAACTGGAAAAAAAGAAGCCCATATGGGAACCAGGTTCAAAACATGGCTACCATTGTTGGACGATTGGCTGGTTAATGAGCGAATTAATTAAAAAAACAGATCCCCACAATCGTTCGTTAAAAGACTTTTTCCGAGAAGAGGTTGCAGAACCACTAGAAGCAGAATTTTATATTGGTTTACCTGAACATATAGATGACGCTAGAGTAGCAAATATTAAAGGTATTAGTTCTGTGCTAGATTTGTTTAAAAATTTTCGTACTTTTCCTAAAAGTCTATTGTTTGCTTTTATGAATCCTAAATCACTAACAAGTAAAAGCATGGTTGACTCAAAAAATCTATTAGCACATTCCAACTTCAATACGAGAGAAATGCGCCAAATTGAATTTCCTTCTGGTAACGGTATCGGGTTAGTTCGTGATATGGCTAAAATATATAGTGAATTTGCCAATGGAGCAATCAACTTAAAACTGGAACCCAATACGTTGGAAGAGCTGAAGAAGAGTCCCGAACCGACTAAAAATGGCTTTCAAGATGCTGTGCAAACCGTTGAGACTGCGTTTCATATAGGTTTTTTTAAACCACTAGAAACAGGTTCAAATTATGGTTGTTCCCAATGTTTTGGTCATCCAGGAGCTGGGGGATCATTTTGCTTTGCAGATCCTGAAAATAAAGTAGGGTTTGCTTATGCAATGACAAAAGTGGGAATGTATATGTTTGACGATCCTAGAGAAGTAGCGTTACGGAATGCTTTTTATGAGTGCTTATAAAAGTGTCTAATTCAACTAACAAGGGTGCATTTGTTAACAAAGTCTGCAAAAAGAACATCTCTATACTACTTTTAATTACTTAGATAGCTGACTGCCAAAGAAAGTCGTACTCTTATGAGTGAAAGGTATATCCTTCTCAAATTATTTTGGAATCAGGTAAGATTGGGATAATAGTTGAATGAGTAATCCTGCCAGAAGTAGCATTTTTCATATTATAAAGCGTCATAACCTACGAGTAAAGATACTAACAAAATTAATTTTTAAATTATGTTAGGATAAAAAGAAATTAAATGATTTTCAACAATCGGTTGCGATTGTCAAAAAGCACAGAATTAAAATCTGTGCTTTTTGCTTGCTAATTATACTGTTAGTCCGTTGCCGAAAATTGTATGCTAATTGATAGGGGCTAGGTTTTGGTTGAACTGCTGTTCGATTAGACTAACTTGATTGAACCGCCGTCGACCATTATTGTTTGTCCTGTAATATAATCGCTATCGTCACTCGCTAAAAATACTGCGGCTTTTCCAATATCATTTTCGGGATCGCCGAATCGCCCCATAGGAATATTAGCGAGAACTTCGTTATAATACTCAGGTTCCGCCTCTTTCCACGCTTTTACGCCGGGTGAATTTGCAATCGGCGAAATTAAATTGACGTTGATTCCGAATGGGCCAAATTCATTCGCGGCAACTCTTGTCACTGCTCTTATCGCTTCTTTTGCAGCAGCATAGCTAGCTTGATTAGCATGTCCGCTTATGCCTGCCCCGGAAGCGAAATTAATAATATTGCCTTTTGATTCTTTTAAATAAGGCAGCGCTGCTTGCATAAGATAAAATGTCGGGTAAAAACCAGTGTCGAATGATAAATCAAAATGCTCTTTTGTCGTTTCTGCAATAGATGCCATTTTAGAAGCATGAGCGTTATTGACAAGAATATCTAACTTGCCGTATTCCTCGATCACTTTTTCCACAATATTTTTTAATTTGCTATGCTCGGCAAGGTTCGCTTGGATAAACATCGAATTTGCTTGATGCTTCTGCAAGTCTTTTATTGTTTCATGTCCAGCTTCTTCATTTAAATCGGCAATGACAACTGTAGCACCTTCTTTCACAAAAGCAGTGGCAATCCCTTTTCCGATTCCACCCGCTCCGCCTGTGATGATCGCAACTTTCCCTGTAAGCTTTCCCATCATAAACATCTCCTTACGTGAATTTGTCCTTGCTTTAAACAACGAGGTACCTTCATTATCTGCTTTATGAGGAGTTTTATAAAGAATCTAGTCAATATTATTTTAAATAAGGCTTTATGTTGTTGCAGCAAGAAATAGACTTTCTATTTGTGTTAATTTTCAGAAATTATACTTGACATTTAAAAAGTGAATGATTAGAATGTTATTCAACAATAATTCAATTTTTAAAGAGGGGGTTGCATCTATTGTCATTACGAGAAAAAAAGACAGCAAAGAGGAAGGAAGAAATATTAAAATCGGCATTAAGTTTACTAGCTGAAAAAGGATATCACGGCACGACAATGGAAGATATCGCCTCTCATCTGTTAATGACGAAAGGATCCATTTATTACTATTTTAAAGATAAGCAAGATTTAGTGTATCAAAGCCAAGTGAAAATCCTCCAAAAAAGCATTGAGAACATCAACGAAGTAAAACAACAGAATTTAACGATTCCGGAAAAATTAGAGACGACGGTTGCTCTGCATATTGAGTATGCTGTTCGTGACCGGGCTGGCTTTGAGCTGATGGCCAATCCAAGTGAAATATTTTCTGAAGATCAACTGAAAGAAATCTTTTATTTACGGGACAAATACGCATCCGGCTACGATGAGCTGCTTCAAGAAGGGGTGGATACGGGATACTTTTCGGTGGATGATATAAAAGTCGTCCGAAATATTTTGCTAGGAGCAATGAACTGGGTAACGCAATGGTATTCGGCTGATGGGGAAATGAATGAGGCAACGTTTGCCGCATCTGTTGCCAGTTACTTGATGCGAATTGTTTTAAAATGAAGTTTTCTAATTTAATAAACGCATTTAATGTAAACGATTACAATTCTAAATAGGGGGAGAATATTTATGAAAATGAAAGAATGTGTGGCGATTGTCACTGGTGGAGCATCGGGGTTAGGAGAAGCGACTGTTAGAAACATTGTCGCTCAAGCCGGAAAGGCAGTCATTTTCGATTTGCAAGAAGAAAAAGGGGTCCAACTCGTAAATGAATTGGGGGAGCAAGCACGTTTCATTCAAATAGATATTACGAACGAATCGGAAGTCCAAGCGGCATTAGAGGAAGTGATGAATTCATACGGTAAAATTAATACACTTATCAACTGCGCAGGAATTGGGATTGCGCGAAGGACGTTAAGCAAAAAAGGAGCCCATGACCTTGAATCTTTTACAAAAGTAATTCAAGTAAATTTGATTGGTACGTTCAATATGATTCGGTTGGTGGCTGAAAAAATGACAGAAAATGAGCCAAATGAACATAACGAACGTGGTGTAATCATTAATACTGCATCTGTCGCTGCATTTGAAGGCCAAATCGGTCAAGTGGCGTACAGTGCATCAAAAGGCGGCGTAGTCGGGATGACTCTGCCTGTCGCTAGAGACTTGGCCAACACCGGAATTCGGGTGATGACAATTGCCCCTGGTTTATTTGAAACGCCATTATTTGGACAATTGCCTGAGCAAGCTAAAGAAGCTTTAGGGGAAATGACACCGTTCCCATCCCGGCTCGGACACCCGTCAGAATATGCTCAGCTTGTGCAAAGCGTCATAGAGAATCCAATGTTGAACGGAGAAACAATTCGTATTGATGGCGCGATTAGAATGCAACCGAAATAACTTTGATGATAAAGGAAAGAGCTTTTAAATTTCATACATGGGGTTGAGCAAGGTGCAAAAAAGTTATTTGAAACAAGAACATGAAATATACCGAAAAACATTAAGAAGCTTTTTGGAAAAAGAGGCGGTTCCGTATTTGGACGAATGGGAAGAACAAAAAGAAGTTCCGAGATCTTTTTGGAAAAAAGTGGGGTCAAAAGGATTTCTCTGTCCCCAGGTAGACGAGGCTTACGGCGGACTGAATGCAGATTTTGGATTTGCAGTTGTTTCTTCCGAAGAATTTGACCGAGTGAGCGTCGGTTTAGTAGGTATTGGACTTCATAATGATATCGTCATACCTTACATAGAGGAGTTAGGAACCGAAGAACAAAAAAAACGTTGGCTTCCAGGAGCTGTCACGGGTGAGACTATTTCAGCGATAGCGATGACAGAGCCAAATACCGGCTCGGATTTGGCAGCAATTCGAACAACTGCCATTCGAGATGGGGATGCGTACGTCATTAATGGCGAAAAAACGTTTATTACGAATGGGGCTTTAGCGGATATTGTCATTGTCGTCTGTAGAACGGATCCAAGCGCACAACCTGCCCACAGAGGGATCAGTTTATTCGTCGTCGAAGCGGGAACTCCTGGTTTTACAAAAGGTAAAAAGTTGAAGAAACTTGGACAGCATGCAAGCGATACATGCGAATTGATCTTTGATGATGTTCGGGTGCCGAGAGAAAACTTGCTCGGCGAAGAAAATAAAGGGTTTTATTATTTGATGCAGCATTTGCAGCAAGAACGCTTAATGGTTTCTATCCAGAGCATTGCAAGCGCAGAATATATACTAGAACAAACGATTCAATATGTAAAAGAAAGGAAAGCTTTTGGCAAACAAATTAGCCAATTTCAACACACACAATTCAAACTTGCCGAAATGAAAACAGAAATCGAAATTGGCAGGACGTTCGTCGACAGGCTTATCACAGAACATATGGCTAAAAAAGATATTGTAACAGAAGTGTCGATGGCCAAATGGTGGATTACTGATTTAGTGAAAAAAGTCGCAACGGACTGTATGCAGCTTCATGGCGGCTATGGATATATGGAAGAATATGAAATTGCTAGACGATTTCGCGATGTTGCCGTCTCTTCCATTTATGCCGGCACGAATGAAATCATGAAAAAGATTATAGCGGAACAAATGCAGTTATAAAAATGTTGAAGAAAAAGTCGCGAGGAGAAAGTGTGATAGCGGCTGTCGTATTAAAACCAGATCAGACACTTACGGAAGAACAAGTTGTTCATCATTGCGAACAACATTTAGCATCGTATAAAAAGCCCTAAATCAGTAGTGTTTTTGAAAGTGTTGCCAAGAAATACCGCGGGAAAGGTTTTGAAATATCAACTAAGAGAAAGCGTTGTACAAGGAGAGTGAAATAAGTAATTTTAAAAAACAAGCTTATGACCTCGTTTCCATTAATAGAAATGAGTTTCTAGCGTCAATCGATGATGTTATTTATGGTTGTGTCACACAAAGCGGGGAGCAAGGCGGCGTCATTGCAAGGCAAGCAGCTCTTATTGCAGGATATCCGGTTGAAGTGCCGGGTACGACAATCGACCGCCAGTGTGGTTCTAGACAGCAAGCTGTCCATTTTACAGCGCAGGCGATTCTTAGCGGGGATATGGATATCGTTGTAGCAGGCGGCGTTGAGAGCATGACGCGGGCTCCGATGTTTTCGAACAGAAAAGGTAACGGAAAAACATGACATGATTCACCAAGGCTTATCTGCCGAGATGATTGCAGAAAAATGGGGGTTGAGCCGGGAGGAAATGGATCGATTTTCACTGGAAAGTCATGAAAAGGTAATTCAAGCTCAGAAAGACGGCCGTTTTTCCGATGAAATGATGCCGCTTGAAATAACGTTGGAAGATGGAATAAAAAAGTTGATGAACGAGGATGAAGGTCCAAGAGCGGATGCAATAATGGAAGGATTAAGAGGGTTGCCCTCCGCATTTAAAGAAAACGGTGGAGTGACTGCCGGAAATGCAAGTCAAATGAGCGATGGCGCTGCAGCTCTATTATTGATGTCTGAGAAAAAAGCAGCTGAACTTGGGTTAAAACCACGCTTTAGAGTGCTGACGCGCACTGTCGTCGGTTCCGATCCGACGATGATGCTGACAGGACCGATACCAGCAACAAAGAAAGTGTTGCAAAAAGCAAATTTATCAAACGATGATATCGATGTGTTTGAAGTGAATGAAGCATTCGCATCCGTCCCATTATCTTGGTTGAAAGAAACAGGTGCAGATCCTGAAAAATTGAATCTGAATGGAGGAGCCATTGCGCTCGGGCATCCATTAGGAGCAAGCGGCGCACGTTTGATGATTACGATGATGCCTGAACTGGAGCGCACAAGAGACAGATACGGTCTCCAAACGATGTGCGAAGGATTCGGGATGGCAAATGCAACGATAATAGAAAGAATAGATTGATAAAATCTCTATTTATCTTTTTTATAGAAAATATGCTATGCAACAATTTGTCATAATAGGTGAAACGACAGTCAAGAAAGGAGGAGTTCATTTGCCGCTTACATCTATTCGAGTTCTCGATCTGACCCGATTGTTGCCAGGTCCATATTGTACGATGATACTTGCTGATTTCGGGGCGGAAGTGATTAAGGTGGAACAACCGATAGCAGGAGATTACACCCGATTTTTTGAGCCGAAAATAGGAGAAATGAGTGCGTTCTTTCACTCATTGAATCGCAACAAGCAAAGCATTACGCTCGATTTAAAAGCGGAGGAAGATCGAGCAGCATTTTTAGAAATGGTCGATGAGGCGGATGTTGTTGTTGAATCATTCCGTCCAGGAGTGATGAAAAAGTTTGGACTTGATTATAATACGTTGAAAAAAAGAAATCCTAGTCTCATCTATTGTGCCATTACCGGATATGGACAGACCGGACCATATAAAGATAAACCGGGTCACGACATTAATTATATAAGTTATGCAGGTTTGCTTGACCTGATGGGGGAACGTGGCGGAGCGCCAGTCGTTCCTGCAACAACGATAGCAGATATTGGGGCAGGAGCGTTTCCTGCTGCGATTGGAATATTAATGGCGTTAGTAAATAGGCAAGAAACCGGGGAAGGGCAGTTTGTCGACATTGGGATGATGGATGGGGTTATCTCATGGCTTCAGACTGTGTTGCCAAGTTTTTTAGCCGCCGGAATCCCGCCGAAACGCGGAGAGCAAATGCTTGATGGCGGAAATGCCAATTACAATGTGTATGAAACGAAAGATGGGCGTTATCTTTCAGTAGGTGCCGTGGAAGAAAAATTTTGGGAAGAGTTTTGCAAGGCGATTGGTCGAGAGGATTTTATTCCATTTTTATATGCGCCAATACATAAACAACATCAATTAAAAGCAGATATTCAAAAAATCATCATTGAAAAAAGTTTAGCAGAATGGTTGGATGTTTTTTCACAAGTAGAGGCATGCGTATCGCCGGTAAATACGTTAGAAGAAATGGTGGATGATCCCCATGTCATTGCCCGAGAAATGATCCAAACGATGATGGACGATACATTAGGCGAAATAAAACATATCGGAATTCCGATCAAACTTTCTAAAACACCTGGCAAGATTCGTTCGCTTGCACCAGAGTTGAAGCAAGCATCAACGAAAAATAAAACATGATTGCCTGATAAAGCAGTCATATTTCATTAGAGGGGAGCGATGGCTATCGATTAGCTTCTATTTATTTTCAGGTAGTTGAAGACGCTTCCAAAAAGAATGCTGGTTTCGTGTCTATTATATTTTGGAGGGATTCAAAGTGGATATTGGTTTAACATTAACGAGAAATGCCAATCGCACACCTGAAAAAATAGCTTTCAAGTTTGGAGAAAACGAGTATACGTACAGTCAATTTAATAAACAAGTAAATAGGCTCGCCAATGGTCTAATTGCTAGAGGAATAAATAAAGGTGATAAAATAGCAATGATGATGAAAAATAGCGATTTATATGTTGTCGTATTTTATGCGTCGATGAAAGTCGGGGCAGTTGCAGTTCCAATAAACTTCCGTTTAACGGAAAGGGAAGTTCAATATATTCTAAAAGATTCCGATGCAGTCGCTCTTTTTTTCGATAGTGAATACGGCGAAACAATCGATAGAGCCTTGGATAAAAATGAAAAGGTGAATTTGTTTATATCGACAAGCACCGTTATCAACAATCAACTGACATATAGCGAAATGATGCTAGATGATGACTCTGAACCAGGTGTATGTGTAAATGAGTCGGATGATGCGGAGATTTTATATACGTCTGGAACAACAGGCAACCCGAAAGGAGCATTATTTGATCACCACCGCGTTTTACACGTTGGTTTCACATCGGCATTATTGTTCAAGGTAGGTCCTGAGGACAATTTATTGCATGTGGCGCCATTATTTCATTCGGCTCAGCTTAATTTATTTTTGATTTCAGGAACATTTATCGGCTGCACACAAGTTATTCATCAACAATTTGATCCTGAACAAGTTTTAAAAACAATAGAAAAAGAAAAAATCAGTTTGTTTTTCGGCATTCCGACAATGTACAATTTTTTGCTTCAAGTGCCGGATAAAGATGTGTATGATTTATCTTCTATAAAGCGTTATGGCTATGGCGCTGCCCCGATGCCGGATGCTCTTATTGAACAGTCGATAAAATTGTTTGGAAATGACCAAATTTACAATTTATGCGGCCTCACTGAAGGAGGGCCTGGCGGCGTCTTTTTAAATCCGGAGCAACATAAAAAATATATGGGAGCCGGTGGGAAGGCGATTTTAAGTACAGAAGCGAGAGTAGTTGCAGAATCGGGGAAAGATGTTAAACCTAACGAGGTCGGAGAGTTTATTATTAAGAGCGAAATGGTCATGAAGCATTATTATAATAATCCTGAGGAAACAAACGAGGCGTTGCGTGACGGGTGGTTATATACAGGGGATTTAGCAACTATCGATGAAGATGGAATAATCACTTTGGTAGACCGTAAAAAAGATATGATTATTTCCGGCGGAGAAAATATTTATTCAACTGAAGTGGAGCATGTATTATATCGATATCCTTCTATTTTAGAAGTGGCTGTAGTTGGCATGCCTGATGATACGTGGGGTGAACGTGTCGTGGCTGTCGTCGTTCCGAAAGCAGGGGAAACAATTGATTACGATGATTTACGTACATTTTGCAAAAGTAGTTTAGCAGGGTATAAAGTGCCGACAGCCTTTTATGAAGAGACTTTTATATTGCGAAACGCTTCAGGAAAAATAATGAAATATAAAATACGCGAGAAACTTGTTGAAAAAGAACCGGTTGATGCAAAGAAATAGTATTGCCCTAGAATATTATGTAGAAAGGGTTAAACGCATGAAATTTGACGAGTTTGACATAGGGGCTACTTTTGCGACAAATAAAGTAACCTTGACGAAAAAGCAAATAATTGAGTTTGCTGATCAATATGACCCGCAATATTTCCATACCGATGAAAGGCCGCCAAAAAAAGCCCATATGGATCTATCATCGCTTCTGGTTTTCACACCCTAAGCGTTGTGTGGGCCGAGTGGATAAGGATGAATATCTTAGGAGAAAATTGTCTCGGCAGTGTTGGCGCAGAAATCAAATGGACTAGGCCAGTGAAACCAAACGGATTAAATATATGGACATTTGACTGTCATTTCGAAAAAACCATCATCCGATAAACAGCGCGGTTTAGTCACATTCGAGCTTAATATAGCAAATCAGGATGAAGACGTTGTATTAAAAGGCACGACCGATATTTTTATAGCAAACTAGCTGTTTCTCTATTATGAATTTGACTAAAAACAATTATTGAAGGAGGAGTTTAACGATGATGAATACGCCACTGACTCTTGTATCTTTAATTGAACGGTCTGAAAGATATTTTCCGAAAAAAGAGGTCATTTCGCGAACGCATACAGGAGTTGAGCGATTGACGTATGGGCAAATAGTAAAGCGCACTAGATCGTTAGCAAATGCATTAGAAAAACTAGGAGTTCAAAAAGGGGATCGTGTAGGAACATTTGCTTGGAACCATCATAGACATTTAGAAGTTTATTTTGCGGCCCCGTCCATGGGCGCGGTCTTGCATACAATCAATATTCGCCTGTCACAAGAACATATCGGCTATATCATTAATCATGCGGAGGATAAAGTTTTGCTTGTCGATATTGACTTGCTGCCCCTGATTGAACAAGTGCAAGACCAATTAAAATCAGTAGAAGCTTTCATCGTCATGAGCGATGAGAAAGAAGTGCCTGAATCGACATTGCATCCACTCTATTCATATGAGCAACTAGTTGCTGAGGGCGATGAAACCTATCGATTTGCTGAGGATATACATGAAAATGACCCAGCCGGAATGTGCTATACATCAGCAACGACAGGAAAACCGAAAGGGGTCACGTATACGCATCGCGGGATTGTGCTGCATAGCATGGCTTTAAGCATGGCGGATACAGCTGCAATTTCAGAGGCGGATAATGTGATGCCAGTTGTTCCAATGTTTCATGCGAACGCTTGGGGCTTGCCTTTTGCGGCCACTTGGCTCGGATCGAACCAAGTATTGCCAGGGCCGATGATGACACCAAAAATCATTGCTGAAATGATGGAAAAGTATAAAGTGACAATCAGTGCAGGAGTGCCGACGATATGGTTGGGATTGTTGCAAGAATTGGAAAAAGGAAATTATGATACGAGTCATTTGCGCGCGATTTTATGTGGAGGTGCAGCTGCACCGAAAGGGATGATTCGTTCGTTTGAGTCAGAACACCTCATCCCGTTTATCCATGCGTACGGGATGACGGAGACGACACCATTAGTGACGCTTGCTCGTTTGAAAAGTTACCAAACGGAACTGGCTGAAGAAGAACGTTTAGAAATTCGCTCCAAACAAGGCTTGGTTGTGCCTGGTTTAGAAATCAAAGCAATCGATGAAGAAGGAAATGAGATCAAGGCAGATGGGAAAGCAATGGGCGAACTACTTATTCGTGGCCCATGGATTGCTGATGAATATTACAACGATGACCGCTCGAACGATGCGTTTAAAGATGGGTGGTTATATACAGGAGATGTTGTAACGATTGATGAAGAAGGAGCGATTAAACTAGTCGACCGCACAGGCGATTTAATTAAAAGTGGAGGAGAATGGATTTCTTCAGTCGACTTGGAAAATGCATTGATGGCACATCCGTCTGTTTTTGAAGCGGCCGTCATTTCCGTTCCTCATTCGAAATGGCAAGAACGCCCTGTCGCTTGTGTTGTGTTAAAAGAAGAAAAAGCGACAAAAGAAGAACTCTTGGATTTTTTAGCCCCGCAATTTGCGAAATGGTGGCTGCCTGATGACGTAATTTTTATGGATGAAATACCAAAATCATCTGTAGGAAAGTTTTTAAAGCGAGATTTACGTGTATATGTGCAAGAGTTAGTTTAATAAAAAATGTGGCTTGTTTCATTTCGCCTTATAATTTAGGGAGTCATGACAAATGCTCCTTTTCTAAATGCATGTTCTATTATAAAGCACATAAAAGATAAGCTAGGTGGTGCGTACATTTTTATAAGTGGCAATATTTATATTTTTCATTACATACCGCTGGATGCACCATTGATTATGGAAAAACGTGAATATGATGCATGCCTCTTGTACGTGAAAGGAGGCATTTTTATTTTTTTAAACCAATGGGGTTGACATTTACAAACATCTCTATTATTATAATATCCACATCATATACCGATGGGGGTTAAGGTATTTTGTTTCAAATTATTTTTTAGGAGGAGTTACATGGAGGACAGGAAAAAAACGACCATTGTATTGTTCAGTGGCGATTATGATAAAGCGATGGCGGCATATATCATAGCGAACGGTGCTGCAGCGTACGATCATGAAGTGACGATTTTTCATACTTTCTGGGGATTGAATGCCCTAAGAAAAGATGAACCGATTCAAGCGAAAAAGAATTTTATGGAAAGAATGTTCGGCACAATGATGCCGAGAGGTGCAGATAAAATGGGATTGTCCAAAATGCACTTTGCAGGATTCGGGCCGAAAATGATCAAAGATATCATCAAGAAGCATAATGCAGTGCCGCTGCCTGATTTAATTGACATGGCACAAGAGATGGACATTAAATTAGTCGCGTGCACGATGACGATGGATCTGTTAGGGTTGCAAAAGGAAGAGCTATTGGACGGAGTAGAATATGCGGGAGTGGCAGCATATTTAGCTGACGCCCAAGATGGCAATGTGAATTTATTCATATAATTTCATATATTTGCATTTTTTTGAAATAAATATACCCTATATGGTATAGGAGGTAATTGGATGGAAGGAATCAAGGCAAATATCGTGTTGGATGCGAAAGGATTAGCTTGTCCAATGCCGATTGTCAAAACGAGAAAAGCGATGAATGATGTCCAGCCAGGAGAAGTGATTGAAGTCCAGGCGACTGATAAAGGTTCGAAAGCCGATATCGAAGCTTGGGCCAAAGGTGCGGGGCATCAATATTTAGGCACGATTGAAGAGGGGGACTTTATGAAGCATTACGTCAGAAAATCTTCAAAAGAAGAAGCGGAGGAAAAGAAACATCCTAAAGTTTCTGACAACAAAAATTTAGAAAGCAAACTCGAAGCCGGAGAGAAGGTCACCGTCATCGATGTTCGGGAAACTGCGGAATATGCTTTCAACCATATTCCGAATACGATAAATATTCCGCTGGGCGAACTCGATGACCATGTGGAACATTTAAACAAAAATGATGAAATCTACATCGTCTGCCGCACTGGCAACCGCAGCGACTTGGCAGCCCGGAAATTGACGGAGCTTGGTTTTAAAGAAGTATACAACGTCATACCAGGGATGAGTCAATGGACTGGAAAAACGGAAGGCATTCAAAACAAAGGTGAGAATTGATTGAATAGCGTAACGGTATACACGACATCAAGTTGTCCGTATTGCGTCATGTTGACTAACTTTTTAGCTGAAAAAAATATTCCATTTAAGGAAGTCAATGTGGAGAAAGATGCAAAAACGATGCAAAAAGTGGTGGAAGCAACAGGGCAAATGGGAGTTCCGCAAACAGAAGTGAATGGCAATTGGGTTTTAGGATTTGATCCAGAACGTATCATGTCCGCTTTGAACAATTAAAAAATTTATAACAATTATACCTTGGGAGGTAAAATAAAATGGCTATTAAAGCAATGACTGCAGCTGAAGTGACAAAGAAAGTTTTCAACAAAGAAGAGTTGTTTATTTTGGATGTTCGCAATGAAGATGAGTTTGCCAAATGGAAAATAGAAGGCGCGAATTTCGAACATTTGAACGTTGCCTATTTTGAATTGCTTGATGGGGTTGAAGGCATCTTGGACAAAATTCCATCTGATAAAGAATTGCTCGTAACTTGCGCAAAAGAAGGATCATCGATCATGATTGCTGAAATGCTTGCGGAAAAAGGGCTGGAAGCAGCTTATTTGGAAGGCGGCATGAAAACGTGGAGCGAGCATTTGGAGCCTGTAAAAGTAGGCGACTTGGAAAACGGCGGTGAAGTGTATCAATTTGTGCGCATCGGAAAAGGTTGCTTGTCTTATATGGTCATTTCCGACGGCGAGGCAGCGATTATCGATGCGACACGGATGATCGACGTATTTACTGATTTCGCTGATGAAAAAGGCGTGAAAATCAAGCATGTGTTGGATACGCATTTGCATGCGGACCATATTTCCGGCGGAAGACATATCGCGAAGGAAACAGGTGCGACATATTGGTTGCCGCCGAAAGACGCGGAAGAAGTGACGTATGAGTATACACCTCTGGAAGGCGGAAATGTCATCACGATAGGCAAGACGGAGATTGACATTCATGCCCTTTATTCACCAGGACATACGATTGGCTCCACTTCGTTTGTCGTCGATGGGAAGTATTTGATGACAGGGGATATTTTGTTCATCGACTCGATTGGCAGACCGGACCTTGCCGGAAAGGCGGAGGACTGGGTAGGAGACTTGAGAGAAAGCTTGTATGACCGCTACCGTGAGCTTTCAGAGGAGCTTGTCGTTTTGCCGGCACACTTTATGATTATCGAAGAGTTGAATGAGGACGGCTCGGTTGCTGAAACACTGGGCGCCCTATTTGCAAACAACCATGGGCTTAAAATTGAAGATGAAGAAGAGTTCAGAAAAGTTGTGACGGAAAACTTGCCGCCGCAGCCGAATGCATACCAAGATATTCGCCAAACAAATATGGGAAAAATCTCTCCAGACGAAGAAGAGCAACGAGAAATGGAAATTGGACCAAACAACTGTGCAGTCAGATAAGTGATTTTGAAGGCGCATCACTTAAAGAGATGCGCCTTAATAAATAAGGAGGAATTTAAAAATGGATGTTAAAAAAGTTTTGGACGCAAAAGGAATGGCATGCCCGATGCCAGTAGTGAGAACGAAAAAAGCGATGGAAGAATTGGATTCAGGAGATATTTTGGAAGTTCATGCAACAGATCAAGGATCAAAAAGCGACCTTACCGCATGGGCGAAAGCTGGCGGCCATGATTTATTGAAAGATGCAGAAGAAGATGGCGTGCTGAAATTCTGGATTCAAAAAGCATAAGCATGCAAATGGGCTCGTCAAGGGCGCTAAAAGCTAGATGCTTGGCGCCCATCACGAGCTTTTTTTCATGGAAGGGGGAGTAACGATGGATTTTGGGTTCATCATTCTCATATTTTTGATTGGATTTGTCGGGTCCTATATATCTGGAATGGTTGGCATTGGCGGATCAATCATCAAGTATCCGATGCTTTTATACATTCCGCCGCTGTTTGGCGTCGCAGCGTTTACGGCTCACGAAGTGTCCGGGATCAGTGCAGTGCAAGTTTTTTTCGCGACGATCGGCGGTGTGTGGGCATATCGGAAAAGCGGGTATTTGAATAAAACATTGATTATTTATATGGGGACGAGCATATTGATCGGCAGTTTTATCGGTGGATACGGTTCAAAAATCCTCTCCGAAGGAATAATCAATTTAATTTACGGAATTTTAGCTCTCATAGCTGCCGTGATGATGTTTGTGCCGAAAAAAGGAGTGGACGATATTCCGCTTGCTAAAGTGACGTTCAATAAACCTTTGGCGGCGACGCTCGCATTGATTGTCGGAATTGGCGCTGGGATTGTTGGAGCGGCAGGGGCGTTTTTGCTCGTTCCGATCATGCTTGTCGTGCTAAAAATACCGACGAGAATGACGATAGCATCTTCGCTTGCAATCACATTCATCTCGTCAATCGGTTCGACTATCGGAAAAGTGACGACCGGCCAAGTCGATTATTTTCCGGCCGCAATCATGATTGTCGCAAGTTTAATTGCAGCACCGCTCGGGGCGAAGGCAGGACAAAAAATGAATACAAAAATTTTGCAAATCATTTTGGCCGTTCTGATTGGAGCGACAGCTGTAAAAATTTGGATGGATATATTATAATACGACCCTTTTTCCGAAAGTTTTTGACATGATAAGGGCATATTGAGAAAAGAGCAGGAAAGAATAAGATTGGCAAGATTAGGAGGAAAAAAATGTTCCATTATACAGTCGAAACGAATAAATCAATCAAAGAAGCAATCGAATCGCTTGAGTCGAGTCTGAAGGAAGAGAAGTTTGGCGTGCTTTGGCAGTTTGACATCAAAGATACGTTGCAGAAAAAAGGGTTTGACTTCCAAAAAGATTATATCGTGTTGGAAGTGTGCAATCCGAAAGAAGCGGACCGAGTGTTGGCGCAAAACGAATTGGTCAGCTACTTCATGCCGTGCAAAATTGTCGTTTACGATAGCGGCGGCAAGACAAAAATCGGTCTGCCGAAACCGTCTGTGCTTCTGGCGATGGTTGAAGATGAAAAACTGAAAGAATTTGCGCTTGATATTGAAAACAGATTGATTGCAAGCATCGACAATAGCATAAACTAACATGAAAAGCCATTCGACCAGCAGTTTGTTTTTTGCGAATGGCTTTTTTTGTTACCATTTTTTTGTCGGCAAAAACTTCCCGTCCATTGTTATGACGACACGGTCTCCGTCAGGGTGTTCTTTCTTGTCGATATCCATCGTAAAATCGATGGCGCTCATGATGCCGTCACCGAATTTTTCATGAATGATTGATTTCATGGATGTTCCATACACTTGCATAATTTCATAGAAACGATAGATCAAAGGGTCGACAGGGATGGATTCATCGAGCGACCCGCGGTATGGGATTTCTTGCAAGGAGTCCGCAATCGATTCATCAAGGTCCAGGAGCTCAACTAGTTTTTTCGCTTCTGCTTCACCCATCGTCGCTTGCCCCATGATGGCGGATGCAGTCCAAACCGGATGGCGGCCTATTGCCTCGGCAATCTCATCAAATGTTGCATTTTTTTCTTTTTTCGCCAAAAGAATTCTTTCTGTTGCCATCTCTTTTGTAACGATTTCTTTGCTATTCAAGATATATCCTCTCCTTTTCTATGCAATTATGTATGCGCTTACTATGGTTAGTATAGCATATTAGGGTGCTATCTTGTTACCTAGGGTTTATCCTCTTTTTCCTCTAGCAATTTGATAATCCGATCCAGTTTTCTATCGATTTCCGTTGCACGATGTCCCTGCACTGTATAATTAGTAACCATTCTTTTAATAAATAGAATAAAGAGACAAAGAATATGATTATGAGAACTAAATTGCCCATAGTACCCATGTGACCCACCATCTCCAGTTTAATTGATTTTGACATTCGATTGATTAATTTCACAATTCTGCATCAAGTAGCAATTTAGACCTGTGGTGATATGTCAAATGAAATAAAAAAATTATTAAGTTATCAAGGTGCAATTTGCTTAAAAAAGACATTACGCCCATGTCGAGTGAGGGCGCGCCCATGTTGAGTGTCGTCGCGCCCATGTTGAGTGTCGTGCGCCTATGTTGAGTGGTTGTGCGCCCATGTTGAGTGATGGAGTGCCTATGTTGAGTGACTGCGTGCCCATGTTGAGTGTCGTGCGCCAGGTCGAAACGCACACTGGGAAACAGTCTTTCAAATGCGGTTATGCCCGCAAGGAGGGTTAGAATTGTCCCAAATGGTCCTAAGAACCATTATTCTTGGAACATCACGGAACGTCCAAGACAT
>Ga0079226_10001613_pt1 | contig 17304 bp, 16 predicted proteins | sample Poulit2014_FD_76345 | JGI IMG/M metagenome (GOLD analysis project Ga0079226, IMG submission 76345) | Agricultural soil microbial communities from Georgia to study Nitrogen management - Poultry litter 2014 | ecosystem: Environmental > Terrestrial > Soil > Agricultural land | place: USA: Georgia...
ACAGACACGGCGGCGATGCCGAAGGGGATGGCGATGAGCATGATGACGAGTGAGCTCGTACGCATTGGCTGCTTCTCCTGTGGCTAAGTCACGGCAAGTGTCCTCCGATTCCATGTGTCCTACCCGGTGCCAGATTCTCCGATCATTGCACTGAGCTCCTCCCGGGAGATTCCTATGCGGTCAGCCTTCTCGACAAGCTCCTCGATATCACCCTGCAGGTCCGCACGAGCCGGCGTCGCCGCATCCTTGACCCGAGCTCCCCTTCCGCGCCTCAGATCGATGAGTCCAGCGTCCCGCAGTCGACCATATGCGCCTAGCACCGTGTGCACGTTCACCTGCAAGTCACTCGCAAGCTCGCGCGCGGGAGGGAGCCGATCACCTGAACAGAGCTCACCAGCAGAGATCGCACCACGGATCTGTGCAGCGATCTGACCGCCCAGAGGCGTTGTCGCTGAGGCATCGACCCGAAATAGCATAGTTCTACTATACCCTATAACAACTAGATGTGAGCGATAGATCGCGACGGCGCCTCATCTGCAGGAATATCCCCCAGCATCGCGGAGAACAATCGGTTCTGCTGTGTCACGGAGGACTGAGACGACTCTTCAACTCCTGCCGACTGCGTGTGTAGCGATGTCGATGACACGATCGTGGAAGTCCACGACCGTCAGAAGCAGGGCTCCAGGTAGGGCTGCTCCGGCGACCGCGGCCTCGACGCGCTGCTGGCCGCCGTCACCACATCCCGCTCGGCGCCGGTGCTCGTTGCTCAACGGGCTCGGAAAGGCCCTGCGGGTCCGCGCGTGGAGCCGCCCGACTCATCGGTGACGCAGTCGCGACCACCGGTCACCTCGCCGGCATGGCCACCAACCAGAAACTGGTGCAAGCAGACGGACACAGCCGCGGACGGCAGTATGAGGGCCAGCAGCCCCCAAGCGATCGGTCCCACGGCGAGACCGGAAGCCAGAATGATCCCTGCGAGGGCGACTCCGCCCGCTCCGCGCGGTCGTCTGGTCACGCTCTGCCTGCGCTCATGGCCAGTCCGGCCCCGAACCCGACGACGAAGCGCCCCAGGAGCACCCCGACTTCGTCGTGCCAGAAGAGCCGCGAGGCGTTCCCGAGCGCCACGACTGTGCTGCCGATCAGGAACACCGCTCGGGCGCCGAGCCGGTCCGCCCGCCCTCCGCCATTCAGCAGGGATGGCAGCAGTCCGAGCGCGTCGCGGCCATAGGCTCCATGCACAGCACCCCGCTCAGACGCTCGTGAACTGCGACGAACCCGTGTGTGAGGTTCCAGGGGACCAAGGCTCAACGTGGCCCGCCGGCCCACTCCGCAGCGGAGTCGCGAACACAGCGGTTCAGGTGTTCGGCACGACGACACGAGGGACGAAAAAGCGGGTCGCGAGCCGCAACGGTTGTCCACAACTTTCCCCCCAGCCCTTCCAGTGCTCGCACATTCCCGCTACTTTGGTTCTCGTACCGGACGTGAAGCGGATCACATCTGCGCTTTCACGAGGACGAGGAGAGGACGACGCAGTGGAAGCCGTGGAGATCGTCCGTGCGGAGGTGCGCGAGCTGATCCGCGCACGCGGCATCGATCCGCGGTCGGAGGCCCGACCCACGGCAGACCTCATCGACGAGGTCATCCGCGCCTACGACGAACGGACGCTGTCCGGATCGCTGCCCGTCATGGGCGATCCCGACGCCGTGCGCCGCAGCGTGCTCGACGACCTCACCGGCTTCGGGGCGATCCAGAAGTACCTGGACGACCCCACCGTCGAGGAGATCTGGCTGAACAGCCCGCACGCGGTGTTCGTCTCGCGCCACGGCGTCTCGGAACTCACCCCGACCGTGCTGACGGAGTCGGAGATCGCGGAGCTCATCGAACGGCTCCTGCGCACCACCGGACGCCGGGTCGACCTGTCCTCGCCCTTCGTCGACGCGGCGCTGCCCGACGGCTCCCGTCTGCACATCGTGCTACCGGACATCACTCGCAGCCACCCCGCGATCAACATCCGGAAGTTCATCGCCCGGACCCGCAGCCTGAATGACCTGGTGGAGACGGGGTCCCTCACCCCCGCCGCGGCGGGGTTCCTCGACGCCGCCGTCGCGGCCGGCGCCAACATCCTCGTCACGGGACAGACGCAGGCCGGCAAGACGACCATGCTCAACGCGCTCTGCGGCTCCGTCCCCGCACGCGAACGCGTCATCACCTGTGAGGAGGTGTTCGAGCTCTCCGTCCCCGCCCGCGACTGGATCGCGATGCAGTGCCGACAGCCCAGCCTCGAGGGCACCGGCGAGGTGCCCCTGCGCCGCCTCGTGAAGGAGGCGCTGCGGATGCGGCCCGACCGCGTGATCGTCGGCGAGGTCCGTGAGGCGGAGAGCCTCGACATGCTCATCGCGATGAACGCCGGCCTGCCCGCGATGGGGTCGCTGCACGCGAACTCCGCCCGCAGCGCCATCACCAAGATGTGCACGCTGCCCCTGCTCGCCGGCCCGAACATCGGCTCCTCCTTCGTCACCCCCACCGTCGCGGGCTGCATCGACCTCGTCGTCCACCTCACGCTCCTGCGCAGCGGCGCGCGCCGTGTGCAGGAGATCGCGGCGATCCCCGGCGGCGTCGAGGGCGGGACCGTCGAGCTCGAGACGATCTTCCACACCGACCGGGCGAGCCAGCTCGTCCGCGGCCGCGGCTTCAGCCACCTGGGGGACCGCATCGCAGCGATCGGCAAGGACGTCCACTCCCTGCTGGAGGCCGCGTGACCACCACGCTCATGGGAGCGCTCTGCGGCATCGTGCTCGCCGCCGGACTCCTGTCCGTCTGGTCGTCCTTCTGGGAGCCGGCAGCGCGAACGCGCAGCCGGTCGCGCTTCGTCGAGGAGCTCGCCGACGACCTCGTCGCGGCGGACTTCCCCCGCGTCACCCCCGGACACCTCGCGACGATCAGCGCCGGAGCGGCCGCACTCGTCTGGCTCATCGGATTCGCCGTGACGTCGTCCGTCCCCATCAGCACGTGCTTCGCGGTCTTCGCCGCCGCGGTCCCGCTCGCCTACGTCCGCAGGCGTTCGCGCTCGCGCGACGTGGAGCGCCGGGTCCTGTGGCCCGATGCGATCGACCACCTGCACTCAGGAGTGCGCGCCGGGATGTCGCTGCCCGAGGCCCTGTCCGCGCTGGCACATCGCGGTCCGGACGGACTGCGGCCCGTCTTCCACGTCTTCGAGGACGAGTACCGGGCCACCGGCTCCTTCACGATGGCGCTGGACGCGTTCAAGCGGGCGAGCGCCGATCCCGTCGCGGACCGGATCGTCGCCGCACTCGCCGTCACCCGCGACGTCGGCGGCACGGAGCTCGGCACACTGCTGCGGACCCTCGCGCACTTCCTCCGCGAGGACGCACGCACCCGATCGGAGCTCAAGGCGCGCCAGAGCTGGACGGTGACGGGGGCTCGTCTGGCCGTCGCCGCGCCGTGGATCGTCCTGGCCCTCCTCGCAACCCGCTCCCAGGCCGCTGCCGCCTACAGCACGCCCGGCGGCATGCTCCTCCTGCTCGCGGGGATGGTCGTCTCGCTGAGCGCCTACCGGGTCATGAAGCGGATCGGTCGTCTTCCGAGCGAACCGCGGGTGCTGCGATGAGCGCCGCACTGTGGGCCCAGGTCGACGTCTTCAACCCGGCGGTCGCGATCATCGTGGGACTCGCGCTCGGGCTCAGCGCGGCATTCGCGGTGGCGGGCCTCCCCCTCCTCCGCCGCCCCACCCTCGCGGATCGCATCGGCCCCTACCTGCGCGATCAGCCCCGGGTCGCCTCGCTCTACGGAGCGCCCGCCGCTCCGCGGACCGGACTCGTGGGCGTCCTCCAGAGGGCCGCCGCGACCGGGGGCTCGTGGCTCGCATCCCGCATGACCACCGACTCCTCCGTCCTGCGCCGCCTCCAGCAGATCGGCGATGCGACGACGGTCGAGCGCTTCCGCACGCGCCAGGTCCTGTGCATCCTCGCGGGACTCGCCTCCGGAGCCGTCATCGGCGCGGTGTCGGCGATGACGCGCGGCTTCTCACCCATCGTGCTCCTGGGCCTGATCGGCCTGGGCGCAGTCCTGGGGCACATCGTCAACGACTGGTGGCTCACGCAGCAGGTGCGCGGACGCGAACAGCGCATCATGGCCGAGTTCCCGACCGTCGCAGAGCTCCTGGCGCTGTCGATGACCGCCGGAGAGGGCACGATCGACGCGCTCGAACGAGTCTGCCGTTCCACGACGGGCGAGCTCAGCCGGGAGCTGACCCGCGCGCTGTCCCAGGTGCGCACCGGCACGCCGCTGGTCGAGGCGCTGGACGAGATGGGCGCCCGCACAGGGAACCCGTCGATCATCCGGTTCGTCGACGGCATCGCGGTGGCGACGTCACGCGGCACTCCCCTCGCGGAGGTCCTCCGCGCGCAGGCGGCCGACGTCCGGGAGCACGGGCGACGAGCACTCATGGAGGTGAGCGGCCGCAAGGAGGTGGCGATGCTCGTTCCGGTCATCTGCTTCGTCCTCCCCGTCACCGTCCTCTTCGCGATCTACCCGACCCTCGCAGTCCTCGACCTCGGCCCCTGACCCGTCACGAAGGAGAAGCACCATGCTCGTCCGCACCCGCGCCCTCGTCGTCACGACCCTGCTCACCGTGCTCGGACTCCTCGGTGGAGTCGCGACCCGCGCCTCCACCGCGGCTGCGCCCCACCGACGAGGCCGCCGCGACTCCCGGCCCGACCGCGGCGACGTGCCCGGCTGGGTCCTCATCACGGTCATGACGGCAGCGCTCGTCGTGGCGCTGTGGGCGCTCGCGGGCGAGGCCTTCACCTCGCTCTTCACCGACAGCATCAACAAGGTCCGTCAGGCCGGTTGAGCCGGACGATCGGGATCACAGTGCCCCCTGCCGCCGATCGCCGCGCCGACGACGGCTCCGCCGTCGCGGAGTTCGTCATGGTCTCCGCGCTGCTGACCCTCGTCTTCGCCGCGGTCCTGCAGATCGGTCTGGCGATGCACGTGCGGAACACGGTCGTCGACTCCGCCATCGCGGGCGCGCGGGTCGCCGCGGCGGCGGACCGGACGACCGCGGACGGCGCGCAGCACACCGCCCTGCTCATCTCGACGGCCCTCAGCTCCGCCTACGCCGACGATGTGCGGGTCGCGACGACGCAGCGAGGTCCTCACACACTGATCACCGTCACGGTCCGCACACCGGCCCCCGTCGCCGGGCTCCTGGGGCCGGGAGACTCCTGGGCGCTGCAGGGCCGCGCCCTCGCCGAGGACCCGGACCTGTGAACGACCGCCGACACCGTGCCGCCCGCCGGCTCGACGAGGGGACCGCTCTCATCGAGTTCATCTTCGGCTCCGTCGTCCTCCTCATCCCCCTGCTCTACCTGCTCGTCGCCCTCGCCCAGGTCCAGGCGGGCGCGTACGCCGCGCAGTCCACGGCGATCGACGCCGCGCGCTCGGCTGCCCGCCACCCGGTCGCCGCCCAGGCGACGGCGCACGACATCGCCGCACTGCACTTCGCCGACCACGGCCTCGAACGCGCCGACTGGCAGATCGACCTCACGTGCTCCGGCAGCTGCACCGCTGCCGGGACGCGCGTGACCGCGACCGTCGAAGCGCGGATCCCGGTCCCCGGGCTCCCGGCTGTCCTGGGCGAGACGAGGCTGCCCGCCATCACCGTCCGCTCCACGCACGCCGATCTGGTCGCGCCGCTGGAGGGAGGATGAGGCGGATCATCGCGTCGCTCCGTCGCAGGGACGACGGCTCGATCACCCCGCTCGCGATCGGATTCGCGACGATCGCGCTGGCGCTCATCCTGCTCGCAGCGCTCATCACCGACGTGTGGCTGGCGCAGCGCAAACTGTTCGCCCTCGCGGATTCCGCAGCGCTCGCCTCCGCGGAGTCCTTCACCGCGGCGCCCACGGACGAACCGGGGATCGTCCTCACCGACGACGGGGTGACCGAGTCCGCTCGCCGGTACCTGGCCGCAGTCGAGGTGCCCGACGGGTACACGGAGGTCTCACTCACCGGGCGCAGCCCGGACGGGCTCAGTGCGGAGGTCACCCTCCGGACGTCGTACGTGCCTGCGCTCCTGTCCCCCTTCGCAGCGTCGTGGATCGAGCTCGAGGCGACCGCCACGGTCCGCGGCGCCCTCCGGCTCTGATCATCCGGCCGACCCGCGCGCGTCACAGGCCGCGGCGAAGACAGGATGTCGAACGGCACACCCGCCTGTGGACACGGCAGCCCGGGTCCACAGGCGCATCAGCCGGGTTCCACGGCGGAGCGACCGCGCCGACGATGGTGCCGTGTACTCCACCATCGTCCACTCCGTCTCCGGTCCCCGCTCGCTGAGTCGGCGCGTCTCCGCGCCCGGTTGGGTGCCCGCCGCCCACGTGCTGCGGACCGTCGGCGCAGCGCACGACGCCGCGATGCCCACCGCCGCCTCGATGTTCCCCGCCACCACGAGGTCCACCGGCGCCGCGTCGGCTCCGCCTGTGTCGGATCCTCTCCCCTGGGCGACGTGGACCGGGTCCCGTCCGGTCGTCGTCGACGCCGACGGGCTCGCGCTCCTCGCTCCCGCAGCGCCCACTCCTCGCGGCCACGCCAGGGTCGTCGTGCGGTCGGGACCGGAATCCGGGTTCGCGATCGCAGTGCCGCAGGGCGAATGGACGCTGGGGCGCGGCGACGGACTCGACGTCGCACTGACGGACCCCTACCTGTCGCGTCGTCCCCTCGCCCTGACGAACGATCCCGCCGGAGTCGCCGTGGGCGGCACGGCCCTCCACTCCGCCCCGCTCCACGACGAGACGGCGGATCCGCCGCTCCACGTCATCGGATCGACATCCCTCACCCTTGCGCCCAGCACCGAGCGGACCGCCGGCACGCGCGGCGGTGGTCGCGCACCCGATTCCGCATCGGAGCCCCTCAGCTGGCCCGAGCCCGACGAGGTGTCACCGGTGCGATCGCCCTCCTGGATCGTCTACGCCGCACCGATCGGCATCGGCGTCATCCTCGCACTGGTCATCGGCACGTGGTGGTTCCTCCTCCTCAGTCTCGCGGGTCCGGCCACGGCAGCGGTCACGCTGCGCTCCGAGCGCCGTCGGTTCGCGCGGGAGACGGCCGAGCAGCGTCGGCTGCACACCCGCGCAGTGACTCGCACTCTGGCTGCTCTCGAGGTCCGAGGTCGCCTCTTCAGTCGCCGGGCGGAGGCGATCGCCTACGGAGGCGGCACCGGCGCGATGGCAGCGCCGCGCCGCGACGAGCTCCTCGTGCTCGGGACGGGACGGTGCCTCAGCACCGTGAGTGTGCGACTCCCCCGGGACCCCGCTGCCCGCGCCCGCGCGCGACGCCGTCTGCCGGCGCACCGGGTGGACGGCGACACCGCGCTCCTCATCCTCGAGGACGCGCCACTCCTCCTCGACCGCCGCACGCGGATCCGTGTCACAGGCCGGATCGACCGTGCCGAGGCGATCGTCCGGTCCCTCGTCACCGCTCATCTGTCCGCAGGCGCCGGGTGCATCGCGGACGAGTCGTTCCCGGAGTTCGCCGGCCTCGGCGATCCTGCATGCAGCTGCCGCGTCACACGCGGGACACTGGCAGACTCGGGCAGCGCAGCCGGGACGGACACACCGGTCGAAGCCACAGCCGCGGCGGAGGGTTCCTTCGAGGTGTGCGGTCCCGACGCCGACGACGCGCCCGTCATCGAGGTCGGCTGCGGCACGCCTGAGCGGCCCTCCGCCCTTCGGGTGCCCGATCCAGCGGAGTCCGCCGGCACTGCGCACCGTCCCGACCGCGCACGCTCCGCAGCCGCGTGCACCCCGCTCGTCGGCACGCCCCTCAGCGGGCCGCTCCACGCCCATGGGATGCCCCGGTCGACGTTCCTCCGACTGCTGGAGGCGACGCGGCACCGAGTTCCGGCGCAGTCTCCCGTCGGCCGCGGCGACGCCACCGCCGCTACCTCCGTGGTCGACGTGCTGGCGCAGTGGATCGCGAACGGCCGGCCCGGCGCAGGCCCGCTCGCCGTGCCTCTGGGCCCGCCCGCTCCGCGGCCGGAGGCCCCGCGCGGCACGCCGCTGCCCGGACAGGACCCCGCCCGCGCACGCCCGCACGGTCCCGAGTCCCCGCAGGTGGAGGACCTGCTCACCCTGCTCGATCTGCGCGCATCCGGTCCCCACGCACTCGTCGCCGGCACCACCGGCAGCGGCAAGTCCGTGCTCCTCGAGGCGTGGCTCGACGCACTCTGCCGCACGCACGCGCCTGCCGACCTCCGCCTCGTCCTCCTCGACTTCAAGGGCGGTGCCAGCCTCGGCCGGTTCCTCCGGCGCCCGCACACCGACTGCCTGGTCACCGACCTCGATGAAGCGGCCGCTCTGCGCGCCGTTCGCAGCGTGTCGGCGGAGATCGGTCGGCGCGAGCGGCATCTGGCTCGCACGGGATCCCGCGACATCGACGACCTGTTCGAGCGCTCTCGCCGGGATCCCGCCGTCCGCGGCCTGCCCCGTCTGCTCGTCGTCATCGACGAGTTCCACGTCCTCACGTCGCTCAGCCCGCACATCGTCGCGCAGTTCGAACACCTCACCGCGGTCGGCCGGTCGCTGGGCGTCCACCTCGTGCTGGCGACGCAGCGGCCGGCCGGTGTCGTCTCCGCGCGGATGCGGGCGAACATCTCCCTGCGCATCTGCCTGCGGGTGCGCGATGAGGCCGATTCGCACGAGGTGCTGGGCGTCCCGGACGCCGCCTGGGTCAGCCCCGACCTGCCGGGGACCGCGCTCGTGTCCGACGACCGCGGCATCCGCGCCTTCCGCTCCGCACGTCCCGGCGACCCGGGCACGAACGCGGCGTCCGGCCCGCACGTGACGGTGACGTCTCTGCCGGACTCCGCCGAGGTCCTCCTGCCCCTGCCGCACGACAGGCCGACGCTGCCGGCCGTCGAGGATGGGCAGCCGGGCCCACGGCACGACGTCATCGCGCCCGCACTGCCCACGCGCCTGCCGCAGCCCGACCCCACGGCCATCGGTCTCCTCGACCTGCCCGATGAGAACCGCGTGGCCCACGCCCGGCTCACGAAGACCTCCGGGTCCGTCACGATCTCCGGCGGACGGGGCCGCGGCTGGTCGCGCGCGGTCGACGCGTGCACCGGTGCCCTCCATGCGTCCGGCCTGCCGGTCATCCACGTCTCCCCGCACGCGGACGCACCGTCCGTCGACGCCGACGGCATCCTCCGTCTGGGCCACGCGCAGGCATGGGCGATCGATCACCTCATGCTCACCTGCGAGCGGATGCGGCGGCCGGTGGTCTGGGCCATCGACGACTGGGACGAGTTCGTCACCGCGCATCAAAGGTCCGCACGGGCCGACCGGCTGGAGCGGCTACTCACCGGGAGCGCGGGGATGAGGTTCGTCGTGTCGGGCCACAGACGGGCACTCGCGCAGCGACTGTCGCAGACCGCCCGGACGCGGATCGTGTTCCCGCCCGCTGCGGACCAGGACGCGGTGTTCTTCGGGCTCAGCGCGTCGCGCTTCTCCGGGGCCTGGCCGCCCGGCCGGGCGGTGATGCTCGGCGAGGCCGCGCTCACCGACGACCGTGACGGCGCGGACGTCCAGATCGTGCAGGCCTCCGGCGACGTGGATGCCCCGATGCGCACGGAGCGATCAGGCCCGGGCGCGGCACAGGCGGGCCGGACCCCGCAGGTGCCGTCGGCCCGACCCCACCCGCTGTGGTCCGACTTCGCTCCCACCGAGGCATCACCCGTCCGCCCCTCCACCCATGCCCTCCCCGTCGGGAGGGACCCGGCGGGGACTGCCGTCCTCTGGGACCCGGAGGCCGACGGACACATCCTCACCGTGCTCCTGGCCGCAGAGGAGCCCGCCGGACTCACGGGGTTCGTCGACCATCTGCGGGATCGCGGTGCGACCGTCGTGCTCGACGCCGGCGATCCGGCTCAGCGCGCCGCGGCCGACGCCGCCGCGGCTGCGCGCAGACCCGTCTGCCTCGTGTCCGCGGCAGCGACGCCGCCCGGGACGTCCGGCGCATCCCGCTTCGGCGGGCCGACAGTCGGAGGAGCCGCCGTCGGCGGAGCCTCACCGCTGTCGTCGACCTCCCCGGACGCGGCGGGTCCCACCCTGCTGCTGGGCACCTGGTCCGAGGACGCTCTCCGGCTGGCGGGACACCGCTCGCGCGCACCGATCCCGAACGCGGCTGACGCCCACTGGTGGATCACCGGCGACACCGCCGCACCGATCCGCCTCTGGTCGCGGACTCCGCTCAGAGCCCGTTCTGCGGATCGCGGACCAGGGTCGTGTAGCTCGTGAGGATCCGCGCACTGCCCGACGCCAGCAGTTCCTCGACCAGAGCCGACTCCGTCTCCATCGCGTCCGTCACCTCCACCACGACCGGCGTGTCGACCGACAGCCGCGCCACGAGCGACCGCAGATCCTGCACGTTCCCGTCGATGCTGCCGACGGTCAGCTCCGTCGCGTCCTCGCCGCCGGTGACCGCGAAGACCTGCTCGCCGTCCTCACCGGCACGCGCGGAGGCGTCGACCGTGCCCGGGCCGGCCGTCTGGGGCTGCGCAGCCTGCCCCGCCGCAGCCTGTCCCGGCGCAGTCTGTCCCGCGGTCTGCGCCTCCGCCGTCTCATCGCGCCGCTGCGCGTATGAGACCGCGAAGGCCGTGACAGGGCGCTTGTTGATGTCAGCGCCGGCGCCGTCCACGTCCGGCCGCCACAGCGCAGCGCCGTGTGCGCCCGCGGCCTCGGACAGGAAGCGCGCATTCACCTGGCCGATGCTCATCGGCGCGGCGGGATCCAGCGCGTTGACCCGCTCGTACCAGCCGGCGAAGGCCCGGGTGAGGGCCACCGACCCGGTGTCGATGACCTGGAGGTCCTCCGCCCGCTCGAGCCCCGCAGCACCCAGCGCACCCGCATCGATGAGCACGATCCGCGTCGTGAACAGGTCCGTGAAGCCGCGCGCATGGGCGAATGCCCCGCCTTCGGGGTCGTCTGCGACGAGCCGCGTCCGCAGGCCGAGCCCCTCGAGGGCGGTGCCCGCGGCTTCGGCGGCGACCGCGTCCAGCAGGGCGGTTCCCACACCTCGGCGGCGCTCCTCCGGGGCCACCTCGACGTGCACCCAGGCGCGCCCGGGATGGGCCGGCGAGGCGGCGAGCGCGGCCGCGCCCACGACCACGGAACCGACGACGGCGATGACGGTGCGGGTCAGCGGCTCTTCCCCCGGTTCCCGCAGCAGGGCGCGCGCCGCGAGCTGAGCGGGACTGCCCGGGTCCGGCAGCACCTGGGCGAGCGCCCGATCGTCACCCGCGCGCCACGGACGGATGGCGACGGAGCCGGGCATGCGGGGCGTCTCGGGAGCGCTGGGCGCCATGGGGGCCTCCTGGGCGGGGACGGGCGGTGCGGGACTGCGTCGATCCTACCGAGCCGCGCCACCCGCCCCGTTCCGCGCGCGGGCATGACCCGGTCGCCTGCGCCCGGTACCCTTCGGGAATATGAGCGCACACGACACGGACGCGGCCACGGTCGCCGCGCAGCAGGCCGCCCAGGTGCTGGGCGAGGCGGCGGGGATCGACCGCCACGACATCGCCCTCGTCCTGGGCTCCGGCTGGGGCGGCGCCGCCGACCTGCTGGGCGAGACGATCGCCGACACCGCGGCCGCCGACGTGCCCGGGTTCCGCGCCCCCTCGGTCCCCGGCCACGGCGGCCGACTGCGGACCATCCGGCTGGAGAACGGTTCGCACGCCCTGGTGCTGGGCGCGCGCCGGCACTTCTACGAGGGTCGCGACGCCGCCGCCACCGCCCACGGCGTGCGCGTCGCGGCGGCGGCCGGCTGCTCGACGCTCGTCCTCACCAACGGCTGCGGGGGCCTCAATCCCGAGTACTCCGCGGGCTCCGTCGTGCTGCTCGAGGACCACATCAACCTCACGGGGGCCACGCCGCTGACCGACGCGAACTTCGTCGACCTCACGGATCTCTACTCGTCGCGCCTGCGCCGCATCGCCCGCGAGATCGACCCGGACCTCCCGGAGGGCGTCTACGTGCAGTTCTCCGGCCCCCAGTACGAGACCCCCGCCGAGGTCCGCATGGCGAAGACGCTGGGCGGCGACCTCGTGGGCATGTCGACGGCGCTCGAGGCGATCGCCGCCCGTGCGGCGGGACTCGAGATCCTCGGACTGTCGCTCGTGACCAACCTCGCGGCCGGCATCCAGGAGACCCCCCTCAGCCACGAGGAGGTCATCGAGGCGGGACAGGAGGCCGGCCCCCGGATCTCCCAGCTGCTCGCCCGTGTCGTCGCGCGGATCACGGAGGACTGAGATGGCGCGCGTCGCCAGCGGCTTCACGTCCGGATTCGACGCGGACATCGTCCGCGCGTGGATCTCGGACGACCCGGATCCCGTCACCCGCGCGGAGCTCAGCGAACTGCTCGAAGCCGCGACGGCGGAGGCCGGTGCCGCGTCCGCCGAGGCGCTGGCGGACCTCACGGACCGCTTCTCCGGCCCCCTGGAGTTCGGCACGGCGGGCCTGCGCGGTGAGATCGCCGCGGGCCCCCACAGGATGAACCGTGCAGTCGTCATCCGCGCCGCTGCGGGCCTGTCCGCCTTCCTCGCGGAGCACACGGCGGGCGAGCAGGCCGAGTCCGGCGACGGGTCGGGGACCGCGACAGCGACACCGCGACCCGTCACCGTCGTCATCGGCTGCGACGCCCGCTACGGCTCCGCCGACTACGCCCGCGACACCGCCGCGGTCGTCACCGCCGCCGGGGGCCGCGCCCTGCTGCTGCCGGCGAAGCTGCCGACCCCGGTCCTCGCCTTCGCGGTCCAGCACCTGGACGCCGATGCGGGCGTCATGGTGACCGCCTCCCACAACCCGCCCCGCGACAACGGCTACAAGGTCTACCTGGGCGCCCGCCCCCTCACCGCCCTCGCCGGAGCGGAGGAGGCCGCGCACGGCGCCGGCGCGCAGATCGTGCCCCCCGCGGACGCCCTCATCGCCGCGCGCATCGCCGACGTCGATGCCGTCGCCGCCGTCCCGCGCGCGGACTCCGGCTGGGAGTCGCTGGGCTCCGAGGTCGTGACCGCCTATCTCGAGTCGCTCAGCCGGCTCGGGGCGCAGGCGGATCCCCGGGGTGGGCTGCGCATCGTCACGACGGCCCTGCACGGGGTCGGCGCGACGACGCTCGCCCGTGCCCTGTCGATGTCCGGGTTCGCAGACGTCCACCCGGTCGAGTCGCAGCGGGACCCCGACCCGGACTTCCCGACGGTGGGCTTCCCCAACCCCGAGGAGGCCGGCGCCCTCGACGAGGCGACTGCTCTGGCGGATGACGTCAGCGCGGACCTCATCCTCGCGAACGACCCGGACGCGGACCGCCTGTCCGCGGCGGTCCCCTCCCCCGACGGCTCGGGCTGGTACCAGCTGTCCGGCGACGAGGTCGGACTCCTCCTGGGCGAGGCGGTCGCGCTGCGCATCGCCGAGGCCGGGTCCGGCACCCTCGTCCAGGAGGCCCGTGCGGACACGCCGACCCCTGACGACGGAGGAGACACCGGCGACGGGACCGCAGCCGATCCCGGCCACGGTGCCGCGGGTGCGGAGGGGTCGACGACCTGGGATCCGGACGCCCCCGTCTTCGCGAGCTCCGTCGTCTCGTCGCGCGCCCTCAGCGTGCTGGCGGCCCGGCACGGGATCGCACACGCACCCACGCTGACCGGCTTCAAGTGGATCTCCCGCGTGCCCGGCATCGTCTACGGATACGAGGAGGCGCTGGGATACTGCGTGGACCCGGGCACGGTCCGGGACAAGGACGGGATCAGCGCCGCGCTGCTCTTCGCCGCATACGCCTCGCGGATGCGGGCTCAGGGACGGACGGTAGCCGACGAGCTCGCCCGCATCCGCGCGACCGACGGCGTCTTCCGCACCCAGCCGCTCACGTTCCGGCTCGAGGACACCGCCCTCATCGGCGAGGCCATGGCCGCGCTGCGCGCCGCCCCTCCCACGGAGCTCGGCGGCTCACCGGTCACCGAGGTCGTCGACATGACCGAGGGCTACGGCGGTCTCGCACCCACCGACGGCCTCGTGCTGCTCACGCGGGCCGGCGATCGCGCGATCGTGCGCCCGTCGGGCACGGAGCCCAAGCTCAAGTGCTACCTCGAGGCGGTCGAGGACGTCGAGCGGGTGGACCCCGAGGACGCGGCGAAGGATCCGGCACGCGCCGATCCCCATGTGCTCGTGGGCCCCGCCTGGGATGCCGCGGGCGACCGGCTCACGCGCATGGCCGCCGACCTCCGCGGATTCTTTCGGCTCTGAGCCGGCAGCGCTGGCGGGGCCGCCGGTGCTGCGGGGACGACTGGCGCTGCGGGGCGTCGTGCCGCGGAGCGCTCAGCCGCGCCGGGCGACCACCCAGATGCTCACACCCCACAGCAGGTTGACCGCGATCGCCTGGAAGGCGAGGTAGACGACGAGCACGCTCTCAGAGCGGAAGAAGAGGAGCGCGACGAAGAGGACGACCATGCTGCCGACTGCTACGACGTAGGCGACGAAGGCGGACGCGGTCCGCAGGATCGCCCGATCGCGCTCGTCACTGGGTTCGAACACGCTCATGCGCCAGACGTCGGAACCCGACCGTCCTCGCCGGGTGAGGAGCGCGGCCGCGTACTGGACCACCGCCGCGACGAGGAACACCGTGCCGGTCAGCCAGGTGTCGTACACGTAGAACAGCACACTGCCCGCCGCGAACAGCAGCGTGAAGACCGCGTTGAACAGTGACACGCGGAGGCGCCCGAGCGTGCGACCGCGGCCATCCCGCCCACGGCCGCCGGAGCCCCGTCCGGCTGTCCGATGCTCGTCCGATCGATCATCCGTCGACATCGAAGACCTCCTCAACCGTCTCCCCGAAGAAGCGCGCCAGATGCACCGCCAGCTTGAGCGAGGGATCGTAGCGCCCCTTCTCCAGGGAGTTGATCGTCTGCCGCGACACCCCCACCTCAGCGGCGAGCGCCTGCTGCGAGAGGCCGAGCTCCGCCCTCAGCTCGCGGATCCGACTGTCCATGTGGAAAGCATACTTGACACAGGATCGACCGGTAAAGCACGCTTGACATGACAAACCCGCTTTCCATCCCTGGGAGACTCCATGGACCAGCTCGTCGACTTCACCTCGTCACTGCCCGCAGCGCTGCAATGGCTCGGCGTCATGCTCATCGGCGCGATCCCGTTCGTCGAGTCGTACCTCGGATCCGCGATCGGCGTGGTCGTCGGGATCCCGGCGCCTCTCGCCATCATCGCGGCGATCGTCGGCAACGCCGTGTGCATGCTCGTCCTCGTCCTCCTGGCGGACACGGGACGGCGGAAGGCCGTCGCGGTGCGCGCCGGGAAGGGCGCGCCGACCGAGGCCGATCCGGACGCCGCGGAGACGCGGTCCCGCAAGAAGGAGAGGGTCAAGAAGGCCTTCGACCGGTTCGGGGTCCCCGGTGTGAGTCTGCTGGGGCAGTGGATCCTGCCGAGCCAGATCACGTCCGCGATGATGGTGGGCTTCGGCGCCAGCAGGAACGCGGTCATCGTCTGGCAGGTCGTCGGGATCACGCTCTGGGGCGTGGGCTTCGGCGTGCTCGCCGCGCTCGGGGTGAACATGCTGCGGTGACCCCCGCGCGGCGACCCGTCGGTCAGCCCGCCAGCTGGTCGAGGATCGCCTTCGAACCGGAGAGGCCCAGGCGGGAGGCCCCGGCCTCGAGCATCTGCTGGGCCGCCTCGAGCGTGCGGATCCCGCCGGACGCCTTCACACCCAGTCGATCGCCCACGGTCTCGCGCATGAGCCCGACCGCGTGCGCGCTCGCACCGCCGGACGGGTGGAAGCCCGTCGAGGTCTTCACGTAGTGCGCCCCCGCGGACTCGGCCCTGCGGCACGCCTCGACGATCTCGTCGTCCGTGAGGGCGGCGGATTCGAGGATCACCTTGACGATCGCGGCACCCTGCGCAGCGGCCTCCGGCCCGTCTGCCGTCGGCAGACCCCGGTCACCGGCGGCGGCGGCGACGGCGTCCACGACCCCGCGGATGTCCGCCTCCACGAGGTCCCAGGCGCCGTCCTTGATGAGGCCCACGTTCACGACCATGTCGACCTCCCGCGCGCCGTCCACCACGGCGCGGGCGGCCTCGGCGGCCTTCACGTCGCTCTGCACGGCACCGGAGGGGAACCCGCACACGGTGGCGACGACGAGGTCCCCCGTGTCCGCGAGCGGCAGCGCGGACGGCGACACGCACACGGCGAGCACGCCGAGCTCACGGGCATCGGCGACGAGCCCGGCGAAGGCCGCGGAGGAGGATTCCGGCTTGAGCAGCGTGTGGTCGATACGGGCGGCGAGATCCGCTGCGGTGGCGGCGTGGGTCATCGTGTCTCCTCGAAGTCGTGTCGGCGTGCGGCGCAGGGTGATGCAAGAGGCGGCGCGGGGAGCGGACGTGTGCGCTCATCATCGCACGCGGTGCGGCTGGCGCGGATCAGCTCACGCGGTCGAGGATCACGGAACCGCGGCTCTGCGCCGCGTTGCCGTCGATGATCGTCGCTCCGTCCAGGATGTCGACGGCTCGCTCGAAGCGCTGCGGATCGTCCGTGTGGAGGGTGAGGAGCGGTTCTCCCGCCTCGATCGCCTCGCCCACCGTCTTGTGGATCTCGATGCCCGCACCGGCCTGGACGGTGTCGCCCTTGAAGGCGCGGCCCGCCCCCAGCCGCCACGAGGCGTACCCCACTCGCAGCGCGTCCATCTCCGTGATGACGCCGGACTTCGTCGCCCGCACGTACTGGCGCTCGCGTGCGGTCGGCAGGGTGGCGTCAGGGTCGCCGCCCTGCGCGGAGATCATCCGCTTCCACATGTCCATCGCCCGGCCGTCACGGAGGGCGGCGGCGACGTCGGGCTCGCCCCGGCCGGCGCGGAACACCATCTCCCGCGCGAGTGCGACGGTGAGCTCCACGACATCTGTCGGTCCGCCCCCGTCGAGGACTTCCAGCGACTCACGCACCTCCAGCGCGTTGCCGACGGTCCGCCCCAGGGGCGCGGACATGTCCGTGATGAGGGCGGACGTCGTCACGCCCGAGGCGGTGCCCAGCTCGACCATCGTCTGCGCGAGCTCCTGCGCATCGGGAAGCTGCTTCATGAAAGCGCCCGAGCCCACCTTCACGTCGAGGACCAGCGTCCCGGTCCCCTCCGCTATCTTCTCCGACATGATGGACGAGGCGATGAGCGGGATCGAGTCGACCGTCGCTGTGATGTCCGGCAGCGCGTAGAGCTTCTCGTCCGCACGCGCGAGGCCG
>Ga0079226_10001615_pt1 | contig 17302 bp, 14 predicted proteins | sample Poulit2014_FD_76345 | JGI IMG/M metagenome (GOLD analysis project Ga0079226, IMG submission 76345) | Agricultural soil microbial communities from Georgia to study Nitrogen management - Poultry litter 2014 | ecosystem: Environmental > Terrestrial > Soil > Agricultural land | place: USA: Georgia...
CTGATGTTATTTTCTTAATTATTTTATTCAACAAAACAAAGGCATATTGGCCTTCGGAAAGCCTGCCTGTACGTAAAACCCTGTTCATTTTATTTGCTGGTGTGGTTGCATTTGTCATTAACTTAGGTTTAGCAGAATTAGATCGACCTCAGTTGCTGAAACGTACATTTGACCGCAGTTATATCGTGAAATATTTAGGTACTTACAACTTTATGATCTATGATGCCATGCAAAGCTTAAAATCGACGACACAACGGGTTCTAGCAGATAGCAATGATATCACTACAGTTGCGAATTATACAAAGAATAAGTATGCCAAACCGAATGAAGTTTACTTTGGGAGAGGCAAAGGCAAAAATATCATCAAAATACATTTGGAGTCCTTCCAGTCATTTTTGATTGATTATAAATTACATGGTGAAGAAGTAACACCTTTCTTAAACTCGTTAGCAGATGAAAATAATAAGAACTTTACGTATTTTGATAACTTTTTCCATCAGACAGAGCAAGGGAAAACTGCTGATGCGGAATTGATTATGGATAATTCATTATTCGGATTACCCCAAGGCGCTGCTTTCGTTACAAAAGGAAATAATACGTTTCAATCCTTACCAGCCATTCTCGATCAACGACGAGGTTATACAAGTGCTGTCTTCCATGGTGATGATCGAACATTTTGGAACCGGGAGGAAATATATAAAGAAATGGGGATCGAGCATTTCTTTGATTCCAGTTATTATCATATGAGTGATGATCAAGTCATTAATTATGGTCTAAAAGATAAACCTTTTTTCGAAGAATCGATGCTAATGCTTAAGTCTCTAAAGGAGCCATTTTATGCTCACATGATTACATTGACACATCACCATCCGTTTTTAATCGATGATGAGGATGCAACGATTGATCCTGCAGAAACAGGTGACGGCTCCGTGGATCGATATTTTCAAACTGCTAGGTACATGGATGAAGCATTGGAGCAATTTTTTAATGAGTTAAAAGAAGCGGGACTATATGAAGATAGTATTATTATGATTTATGGAGATCATTATGGGATATCTGATAATCATAATCAGGCGATGAAAGAAATTATTGGAGAAGAAATTACCCCATTAAAAAATGCTGAATTGCAACGCGTTCCTTTTATGATACGTGTTCCAGGGGTTGAGGGCGAGGCAATCAATCATGAATACAGCGGGCAAATGGACGTAATGCCAACTTTGTTGCATATAATGGGGATTGATGCACAGGACTATATCCAATTCGGTACTGACTTGTTGTCAGAAGAGCATAAAGATTTTGTTTCCTTTCGTAATGGTGACTTTATGACTGAAAAATACAGTCATATAAATGGTGTGTTTTATGATCATGAAACGAAAAAAGAAATAACCGATATAACAAAAAAAATGGAAGAAACAAAGAAAAAGGTCTATCACGAGCTAGAGTTATCTGATAATGTTTTATATGGTGACTTATTACGATTCTATTCCCCAAATGATGACTGGGAACCAGTTGATGCAACCGAATATGACTATGGAAAAAGAAACAATAGATGAATGCTTATGATAGTTCTAGTTAGAGATGATTTTTTACAAAAGACTGGCTTATCGCTTGATGAGCCAGCATCTTTTGTATATCGCATATATCGCATCAAAGTTCATTATATATTTTCGTATTAGCTCCGCCTGGAATTTGTGGGAATGCCACCGATTCAGGTTTGGTAGTTGGTGACTCTTTTGGAACATTATAATCCCCTAAAATATAGTGGTCCATGTCTGCTTTAGAAATTTTGCTGTATTTTTTAAATCGAATAATGAAGAAAAGTGCTCCAAGACTTATCCAGATAAGTAATGCTATCCATGATGGAGCCCCAAGGAATCCGGGAGATCCGGGAACAACTAGTAGAAGAAAGAAAGCAATACTGGTGATAGTCCCGAGGAGAGAGAAAATTTTGCGACCAGGAGCAACGATCAAGACTTTTTCTGCATTTTTAGTCGCGTCTTCTGACCATGTAAATAATCGATAAGCAACAAAGCAAGCGTAAAAGTAGGCGATTGTCACACCAAGTGCAGACATATCAACAACCCATAATAATGCTTCACGTCCAAAAAATGGTGCAAACAACGTAAAGGCTAATGTGAATAAAATTCCAATATGCGGTGTTTTGTATTTGGGGTGTAATTTTCCAAATGCTTTTGGAAGTATTTTAGCTCTTCCCATTGCAAATAATAAGCGGCTTGTTGAGACATAAAAGCCGTTTAACCCTGTAAAGATCCCCATGATTAAAGCAAAGGAAAGCAACGTAACCCCCCAAACGCCATACGTGTTTTGAACAATGGCACCTGTCCCCCATACAGACCCAGCTTCAACTGCTGCTGTCCATGGCTGTCCAACTCCAGTAGCTATGATTGCAATGGAGTAGGCAAATCCCGCACAAAGCAATGCAAGAACAATTAATTTAAATGATTTTTTGGGAGAAAAATTAAATTCTTCAGCGGCTTGTGGAATATTGTCGAAGCCGATATATGCCCATGGCGAAATAGCAACAATGGCTACAATAGACGAAATCGCACCTACCCCAGGGTGGAAAGCGGGTTGTAAATGTGTAAATGAACTTGATGGATGTAAAATCATTCCTATCGTTAATAAAATTAAACCAGCTAGGAGTGCGATACAAAATATAAATTGAGAGAAACCAGACAAGTCTGATCCGCGTATGTTTATGAAGGCAAATAAGATTAATGCAATACAAGCAGTAACAATTTCGCCAGCATAAACTTCCCAGCCGGCAATATTGTACATAAAGCCTCGTTCAATAACAGAAGGTAAAACAAATTTTCCAAGCAGTGCCAGTGCCGATGCATTAAGAGCAACAATCGATATATATCCAAGTGTTAGAAACCAGCCGCATAAAAATGCATGATATCTGCCTAATCCATAGTAAGCGTAAGCAAATTCACCGCCGGAAACCGGAAGTTTCTCAACAAGAAATCCATAGCTGACACCGATAATAATCATCAAGATAGCACCAATTAAGAATCCAATAATCACACCTAATGGTCCAGCCATTGCCATCCAATCAACCGGTAAAACAAATACACCCCAGCCGATTGCTGAGCCAAAAGCGATTGCCCAAACCCAATGAGGCTTTAACGTTTTCTTTAATTCTTCACGTTTTGCCATATGATCGATTCTCCTTTATTTGTTTTTTTGTAAACGCTATCATTTCTGATCTGAAATTTAACTTGGTTGATTACTTTACATTTAACCATGGGAGTGTCCTTAAATCAATTCCACAGTGTGAATTTGAATTATCATAAAATTTTATTATGTATATGGATATTGTTTATAAACGTTTTAGATTGCGAATATACTAGATTTTTTCCATTAAACATTATAGGTATGATATATTTGTAGATATATTGATTTTATTGGAAGTGACTTATATGCAACAACAAAGATATACCATTCGAGATTTTTATTTTTGGAAAATAACAGTGTGTTTAGCATTGGCATCTTTCTTTATTTTCGCTTGCATGTATGCTGTTCAGCCATTACTTCCCGTGTTTGTGAAGGAGTTTGGGGTCTCGGTTTCTGAGTCAAGTTTAGCATTATCTTTGACAATTTTAGGTCTGATTATCGGACTTGTCGTTCTTGGATTTCTTTCAGATCGTTACGGGAGAACATTATTTATTAAACTTTCCTTAGCAGGGTCTGTTTTTCCTTTTCTTCTCCTTCCTGTAACGGAATCCTTCTTAATATTTCTTCTCCTTCGCCTGATGCAGGGCTTTGCACTGGCAGGGCTTCCTGCTGCAGCATTAGCGTATCTTAACGAAGAGATGGATAGAAAGAGTATAGGAGTAGCGACTGCACTTTACATTTCAAGCAATGCTCTTGGCGGGATGCTTGGGCGTGTGTTAACAGGATATATTACCGATCATTATTCATGGGAAAGTGCTTTTTACTTTTTAGGTATTCTTGGACTGATTATTTTAATAATGGTTTTCGTTATCTTGCCAAAATCCCGATTTTTTGAATCCTCGGCTGTTCCATTTACAAAAGATATAGAAGGATTTTTAATCCATTTGAAAAACCCGGCATTATTACTTATATTTGGATTGGGTATCGTTTTGCAGTTTTCTTTTACAGGAATCTGGACGTATCTTCCTTTTTATTTGGAAAAACCGCCATTTGGTCTGTCACTACAAGCCATTTCGTATACATTTTTTGCTTATGGATTAGGAGTTATTGGTTCTCCATTTGCAGGATGGATTGTCAATTTTTTCGGCTTAAGGAAGGTAAGAATAGCTGGTATTATTGTACTTTCTCTGGGCGTATTTATGACACTTGCTTCAACCGTTTGGATGATCGTGTTAGGTTTATGTGTTGCTTGCCTGGGGTTTTTTACAACGCATTCGTTAACCGCTGCATCTGTCAGTGATCAGGTTACACATCATAAAGGAAGTGCATCGAGTCTGTACCTTGTTGCTTATTATGTTGGGGTGGCATCAGGAAGCTCCGTTCTGAGTCCAATTTGGAGCTTCGCTGGTTGGAGAGGGATTGTTTGGTTTACAGGGATATTACCGATTATTTATCTTAGCTTTGTGACAATCATGTCAAGGAAACTGGAACGTAAGCAAGCTAGATAATTGTATTGAAAATTTTTTAAAAAAGAAAGTCTGCTAGGATTGAACGGTTTCTATCATAACGAACCGTCAAATCTAGCAGACTTTTTTTAGGTAAAGTTATTCTTTAAACATCTCTGGAACATGAGTCAGGTCAATGCCCCAAACAAGCGGAAGCAAGAAGTAAACAGCTAGTGTAACAAGGAAAATGCCAACAATATTTAATATAAACCCTGCTTTTACCATGTCTGGAATTCGTAAGTATCCAGAACCAAAAACGACAGCATTTGGCGGTGTTGCAACCGGAAGCATGAATGCACTGGATGCAGCGACCGCTGCAGCAATCATGACCGTATATGGATGCACACCTATTGCCATCGCTAGTGAGGCCATAATCGGATACATCATGGAACCAGTAGCTGTGTTGGATGTTATTTCCGTTAAGAAAATAACAAGACCGGATACAACAAGTAATACGACAAACAAATTAATCCCTTCAAGTGCACTTAATTGACTTCCTATCCATTCGGACAATCCTGAATCAACAAATCCGTCTGCAATCGCCAAGCCTCCGCCAAACAGGAGCAGAATTCCCCATGGAAGTTTTACGGCTGATTCCCAATCTAGTAAATGATCACCTTTTCTATTTTTAGCAGGAATAATAAATAAAATGATAGCAGCTATCATGGCAATCATCGCATCGTTAATATTTTCATTAATCACTTCTTCCAAAAAGAACGTACGTGAGATCCATGCGAAGGCTGCAAAAATAAATACAACAAAAACAGCTTTTTCTTCAAAAGAAGCTTTACCCAAACCTTTTTTCTCTTCCATAATAACGGTTCTGCCCCCAGGAAGCTGCTTTAATTTCAATGGGAAAGCAATCTTTATGAGATAGATCCAAACAAGTAAGATAAATAGCCAGGCAATTGGCACACCAAAAAGCATCCACGTTCCAAAGGAAATTTCAATTCCATATAGTTTTTCAACTGCTCCGGCAAGTAATGCGTTTGGCGGAGTTCCAATGAGAGTGGAGATTCCACCAATGGAAGCCGAATAGGCAATACCTAGCATTAATGCTTTTCCAAACCCAAAATTTTCCTTTGATGTATCAATGGAAGAATCATCTTTGAGTGCATCGGACACTTGATAAATAATTGCTAAACCAATTGGTACCATCATCATCGCTGTTGCGGTGTTGGAAATCCACATAGATAAAAATCCAGTTGCTACCATAAATCCAAGAATAATTCGATTGGTGTTTGTACCAATGATCGAAATAATTGATAGAGCAATCCGTTTATGCAGATTCCATTTTTCCATAGCTAATGCAATCATGAAACCACCCATAAATAAAAAGATGGTGTCATCACCATAAGCGGATGTAGTCGTTTCCATATCTAGTCCATTTGTTAATGGAAATAGAATAATAGGCAACAGGGAAGTAGCTGGGATCGGGATTGCTTCGGTCATCCACCAGATAGCAATCCATATCGTGCTTGCCAAAACTGCTAAACCTTCTTCTGATAAACCTTCAGGAGAGAAGTACGTCAAAGTTAAGAAGAAAAATAATGGCCCCGCTATCAATCCAATCCATTGAGCAGTGTTATAGCTGCGCTTATTGTTGTTCCCACCGTTCCTGGCAGTGTGCTCGGAAGTGCTAGCCTTCCCTCTATCTGTTCCCATTTTAGACGTATTTGGTTTCACAAAAAAACGCAGCAAATCTTTTACTTGGTCATGCTTATCCCATAACCAGTTCCAGGTCGTAATCAATTTTTTAACCCCCTACTACAACAAAATATAAAAGTTATTTATAATAATAGCCATAGAGTAATTTTACAGGAGATTTCATGATATGTCGAATACGCTTTCATTCAAATTATTCTTATATGTAAATGAAATTGTGCTATGATTTAATGAAGAGGTATTTATCAGGGGGGATATTCATTGCAGCAGTTTTCCATACAAGCACTTGGAGATACAGCGATTAAAATGAAATTTTTTGAAAACGTTTCTCCTGAATTGAACAAAGCGATTCAGTTAGTTTGCCATAAGTTGGAACTTGCGCAGATTGATGGTGTGATCGAATGGGTTCCTGCATATGATTCGGTTACGATCTATTACTCACCGCTTGTTATTTTCTATGATCAGTTACGTCAAAAAATAACCGAATTAATGGAATGCAAAATGAATACGAGTAGAGTGAACTCCAGATTACTTTTCGTACCTGTATGTTACGGGGGAAATTTTGGGCCTGATTTGAACCGAGTGGCGGCATATAATCATTGCTCTATCGATGATGTTATCGATTTACATCAAAAGCCAAACTATCTTGTTTATATGCTTGGTTTTTTACCAGGATTTCCTTATTTAGGCGGATTAGATCCAGCTATTGCAACGCCTCGTCTGGAAACACCGCGCCCGGCTACTTTTGCTGGTGCAGTTGGAATTGCAAAAGAGCAAACAGGTATTTATCCATCTTCCTCACCAGGGGGCTGGAATATTATCGGTAAGACACCTCTGCAATTATTTCAAAAGCGCCAAGATAAGCATTCGTTTTTATTCCAAGCAGGGGATTATGTTCGCTTTTATTCGGTGTCTGAAAGTGAATTTTACAGTATACAGCAGCAAATAAAAGATGAAACATTTCATTTAAATGTTACATCGGTAAGGGATGATGCATGATAAAAAATTTAGATATGTGATTGTCATACTTCTAAAATGAATCAGAATAAATAGGCAGAAAATCAATGCCTAAATATACGATGCGAGGGGAGTGCGTATGTTCAAACAAATTGATTTAAATTGTGACATGGGTGAAAGCTTTGGGGCTTATACGATAGGTTCGGATGAAAAAATAATGGAATATATCACATCTGCCAATATTGCCTGTGGCGGACATGCGGGCGATCCAAATGTAATGAATAAGACAGTGAAATTGGCAAAAAAGAAAAACGTAGCAGTTGGTGCACACCCGGGATTTCCGGATATCGGAGGTTTTGGCAGGCGCATGATTGATTTTACACCTGAGGAAATTTATCATGTGATTGCTCACCAAATTGGTGGATTACAGGCATTTTGCAAAGTTCATCGGGTAACCATGCAGCATGTGAAACCGCATGGTGCATTATACAATATAGCCAGTAAAGACCGGGGAGTGGCTAAAGCGATTGCTCAAGCAGTGTTCGATTTAAATCCAAAATTAGTATTATTTGGGTTGGCAGGAGGAGAGCTTCTTGATGCTGGTCGTAAAATAGGGTTACGTGTTGCTTCAGAAGTTTTTGCAGATCGTACGTATCAACCTGATGGAACGTTGACACCAAGGAGAGAAGAAAATGCATTGATAAAAAATGTCAATGATGCTGTGGCGCAAGTAAAACGAATGGTGTCAGATGGTGTTGTAGAAGCAATGAACGGTGATTTTGTAAAAATAAAAGCAGATACAGTTTGCATCCACGGAGATGGCATGCATGCAGTAACCTTTGCAAAACAAATGCGTGAAGAATTGGAAAAAGCACAAATAAGTATAGCATCGCTGAATAAATAGAGAATTGCAGTGATCGAAGTTGTAGTTCACCATGCAAAAAAGGAGTGTCTATATGCGGGGGGAAATTATTTTTCATGTTCTCAAGCCTGGGGTTTACACCACCTTTCAAGATATGGGGCGTATTGGCTATCAGCGTTACGGTGTTCCAGTTTCCGGAGCGATGGATCCTTTCGCTCTTCAAGTTGCAAATATCCTGGTTGGAAATAAACGTAATACAGCTTGTTTAGAAGTAACGTTAGTTGGACCAAAGCTTGAAGTTCGTTCTCCCATTACAGTTGCGATTACGGGGGCTGATTTAGAGCCTAAAGTAAATGGACAAAACAAGGAAATGTGGACTTCCTTTCACTTGAAAAAGGGGGATATCCTCACCTTTGACAGTCATAAATCAGGTGTGAGAGCCTATATTGCTGTAGCTGGCGGCTTTGAAGCTCCAGCTTTCTTTGGAAGCAAGTCAACAGACATGAAAAGCGGATTTGGTACAGCACTAACTAAAAATGATACGTTAAAAGGTTTCCCGCAAAAAGAAAAATCTAGTGTAGGTGTAAAGAAGGACTTTATCCCGGTCTATAAAAAGAGCATTGATGTAGCGGTAGTTAAAGGACCCCACACGGATGCATTTACAAAAAAAGGAATAGAAAATTTTTTTCATACAAAGCATATTGTCGAAGCAAATTCCAACCGAATGGGATATCGGTTAAAGTCTGAAAAGATCGGATTAAAAAAAGACATTGACATATGGTCTGACGCAGTTCCTCCTGGGGGTATTCAGGTTCCCCCTAACGGACAGCCGATTATTTTAATGGCAGAACGGCAAACTACTGGGGGATATCCAAGAATTGGAACTGTTGTTTCAACAGATCTGGAAAAATTGGCACAACTTATACCTCAAGGAGAAATAACATTTCATTCTGTCTCAGTGGATGAAGCGCAGAAAAGGGCAGTCAAAAGGGAGAGATTTTTGTATGAACTAGCCATGTTCTATTCTTACATATAAAAGAATAAAATACGACAATAGCTTTATTGCTAGTGGAATGGAAATGTACAATCATTAGCAAATGGATGATAGACAAGAGAAAAAGAGACGAAACATACCGAAATAAGTCTGGTTATTTGTGATCGCAATTACAGTTAACGGTGCATCTCTGTTTTGCAAATAGCGAATGAATTAATATTTTACTGAAATGAGGAGATTACTGCATGACGGATAAGAAACAAGCGATTAAGCTGATTGCACTTGATATGGATGGGACATTATTAACGAGTGATGGTGAAATCACAACAGTTACTCGGGAAGCCATTGCAAATGCATTAGAACAAAACATTCACGTTGTATTAAGTACAGGCAGATGGTTTGGTAACTGTTATCCATTTGCTGAGTCACTCAACCTTACTTCCTATTTAGTTACTGCTAATGGGGGAGAAATTTGGACTGTAAATAAAAAATTAATTGAACGTCATTTACTAGATCCGGCTATGATGGAAAAAATGTGGGGACTTGCCAGCTTTTATGGTTTGAATACTTGGATCGTATCCACCGAAAAAGTATATTACAACGGGGAACGTCCAGAGGATTTCTATGCACATGAATGGTTGAAATTTGGTTGTGATGCTATGGATAAAAGAAAGCTCGATAAAGTAATTGAAGCTTTCTCTTACTATGATGCATTAGAATTAACCAATTCCTTACCGACAAATATTGAAGTAAACCCACTTGGAGTGAACAAAGCGACCGCACTAGAGAGGATAACCCAGGAGATTGGGATTACGATGGATAATGTATTAGCAGCTGGCGATAGTTTGAATGATATAAAAATGATTCAGCAAGCAGGTATTGGGGTTGCAATGGGAAATGCACAAGAAGCTATTAAAAAAGCAGCTGCTTATGTGACAGATACCAATGATCAAGATGGAGTTGCTAAAGCAATTAAGCGATTTGCGCTTTAAGAGGAAGTTGTCAGCCCCTTTCATTGTTGCACGTAAAGGAGTATAATAGAGGGAGTTACCATGAAAGGGGATGTTACCATGTCTTTTTCACGCGGTCCAAAAGAGCCTGTTGCAGAAGTAGATACCAAAGTATGGGCTTGTACGAATGATGAATGTCAAGGTTGGATGAGAGAATCATACTGTTTCGATTCAGAGCCTGAATGCCCGCTTTGCCACTCTTCTATGAAGCAGGAAATAAGGGTTTTACCAGAATTAAAATAAAGGGAAGTCCCTTCCAAAGTATGTTAAATGTCAGTTTAAAGGCATTTTTTTATTTAGATGAATTGTATGTTTACATCATTCGTCAATAAATATAGAATTTGCACTCACATTATCCGAAAATGGATGGTATAGCCATCCATTTTCGGATGTTTTTTGAGAGCAAATATGTTTAAGTGTCGGGAAGATGGTGGTATAATATAATTAGAATTTTCAGCTAGTTTTACATCGAAAAATGATAGCGTTTACAAAACATGGGAGGGATATATTTTTATGAGGTATTCAAGTCCAAATACAGACGGAGCTGTTGTGAACTTTAGGGATCGGTATGACAATTTTATTAACGGGGAATATCAACCTCCGTCCAGTGGAAAGTATTTTGAAAATATAAGTCCTGTAACTGGGAAAGTATTTTGTGAGATTGCTAGATCAACGAAAGAAGATGTGCAAGCTGCCGTAGATGCTGGTCATGCTGCACACGATAATTGGGCAAAAACTTCCGTTGCAGAACGTGCAAATATTTTAAATAAAATTGCTGACCGCATGGAAGATAATTTGGAAATGCTTGCAGTTGCAGAGACTTGGGATAATGGAAAAGCGGTACGAGAAACATTGGCAGCAGATTTACCATTAGCGGTGGACCATTTTCGTTATTTTGCCAGTGTAATCCGAGCCCAGGAAGGCGGAATCAGCCAAATTGATAATGATACGGTTGCATATCACTTTCATGAACCTTTAGGAGTAGTGGGGCAAATAATCCCTTGGAATTTCCCTATATTAATGGCGACGTGGAAATTAGCGCCTGCACTGGCTACAGGAAATTGTGTTGTTTTAAAACCGGCTGAGCAGACACCGGCATCCATTCATGTACTGCTGGAATTAATTCATGACTTATTGCCACCAGGTGTTTTAAATATCATTAATGGTTTTGGAGTAGAGGCAGGAAAACCTTTAGCATCCAATAGTGGTATTTCTAAAGTGGCATTCACTGGGGAGACAACAACAGGCCGATTGATTATGCAATATGCTTCTGAAAATATTATCCCTGTAACATTGGAACTTGGTGGAAAATCTCCAAACATTTTCTTTGAAGATGTGATGGATAAAGATGACGCGTTTTTAGATAAAGCAATTGAGGGAATGGTTATGTTTGCTTTAAATCAAGGAGAAGTTTGTACATGTCCTTCCCGAGCGCTTGTACATGAATCGATTTATGAGCGATTTATGGAGCGGGCAGTAGAAAGAGTGAAACAAATTCAAGTGGGTCATCCGTTGGATACGGAGACAATGATGGGTGCACAAGCCTCAGCAGAGCAGATGGAAAAAATAAAGTCATATCTTGATATTGGTAAACAAGAAGGTGCTGAAGTGCTTGTAGGCGGTGGAATAAACAAACTAAACGGTGAACTAGAGACAGGTTATTATATTGAGCCGACAATTTTTGCAGGTAATAATAAAATGCGTGTTTTCCAGGAAGAAATTTTTGGACCGGTTTTATCTGTAACATCATTTAAAGATGATGCCGAAGCAATGGAAGTTGCTAATGATACGTTATATGGTTTAGGAGCAGGGATATGGACGCGCAACATAAATACTGCTTACCGTTTCGGACGTGGTATTCAGGCAGGGCGCGTATGGACGAATTGTTATCATCAATATCCTGCACATGCAGCGTTTGGTGGTTATAAAAAATCAGGTATTGGAAGAGAAAATCATTTAATGATGCTTGATCATTATCAGCAAACGAAAAATCTATTAATAAATTATAGTGAAGAGCCGACAGGTTTGTTCTAATGAAACAAGCTAGTTAGATAGAAAGGGTGTGAAAAATGGTTGAACGTGTTACAGCGACAGAAGAAGCTCTGACACTTATAAACACACTAAAAGAAATTCACGGCGATCTGATGTTTCATCAATCCGGGGGATGCTGTGATGGAAGTTCACCGATGTGTTATCCCCGCGGGGAATTTCGAATTGGAGATGCAGATATGCTACTTGGTGAAATAGGAAATACCCCTTTTTATATATCAAAAGATCAGTATGAATATTGGAAACACACGCAATTAGTCATTGATGCGGTTGAAGGGCGCGGCGGAATGTTTTCATTAGAAGGGCCTGAAGGAAAACGCTTTTTGACCAGATCAAGAATATTTACAACACAAGAGCGAGAAGAACTGACAAAAGAGACTGAATAAATAAAATGGTCGTCAAATCATAGTAGAAGATTTGACGACTGCTTTCTTTTAGGATGCTTTTTTTGTGTGAAAGTAATCCTAAAGAGGATATAAAAAAAGAATGAATTAGGCATAATTCACCACCTTCACTCATTATACATAAAATAATATAAGAATAAATTGATAAAGGGTGTGTCCCATTGTCGAACGAAAAGTACTATGTTACTGGGAATACTGCAGAAGGGTTTGTAAACTTCCTGCCGACAAACGTTAGAAATTTTAATCACGTATTCATCTTAAAACATCCATCAAATAAATTAAAAACAGCTATTATAAAGGAGGTCATTCGTTGCTTAGATTCCAATTACAAGCTTGAAATCCTTTGTAGTGCACTGAGTGATAACTATTTAGATGGGGTCATTATTCGCAAGAAGTCAATTGCTTTTATTATTGATAACATTGCTTCTTCAGAATTAAGCGGAGCAATTGAAATTGATTTAGAATTATTTTTAAACCATTCCGTAAAGCCAGATGTCTCAGATTACTTATCATCCTATCAGGAATATACACATAAAGCCTACAATAACTTTAAAACAGGTTTAACCATCCATGATGACCTAGAAAATATATATATTCGTGAAATGGATTTTAAAAAAGCGGATAAGGCTGCAGACCAATTCATTCAACATTTATTACAACATGTTTCAAAACAAACCCGCACATCCAACACATGCCACCGTCTTTTTGGAACAAATACAGCTGATGGTATAGTGAACATTGTTTCAGAGCTGATTCAGCCATTAAAGAGACGATATTATTTGAAAGGTCGAGCCGGAACTGGCAAATCTCACTTTATGAAAAAAGTTATGCGTGCATGTCGAAGCTATGGTTTTGATATTGAATTATACCATTGTAGTTTTGATCCAAACAGCATCGATATGGTTCTTATTCGGGAACTTGACTTTTGCATATTTGATAGTACAGATCCGCATGAATTCATGCCAGAAAGAAAAGAAGATGAGATTATTGATCTCTATGAAGAAACGGTTACACCTGGAACGGATGAAAAGTATGAAGAGGAAATTCAACATATTACTCTAAATTATAAATCATATCTGAAAAAAGGAATGAGCAATCTAAAAAAAGCGGGAGAGTATGTGGAAAAAATGGAAGTTCAATTTGAGTTTACAAATCATGATGTTCATTCTATTACAACCTTTATTTTAAATCAGGTGAAGTAAGCAGAACGTTATGGACTGGTTCACCTTTACAATGATTCAGTCTATAACAGAATAATTGCACTTCATTTACTTGTTTTTTTGAGAAAATTATTGTAAAATAAATTTACAGAATATTATGAGTACGACATTATTAGGAGGTGGGTGGAATGGTAAGTGTTAAAAGGTTACAGCCATATTATATAAAAGCGGATAGTGATTATGTCCGTGTGGTGCTAGCTTATCAATATTTTGCCGTATTAATAGAAGATCAAGTTTATCAGTTTGTACCACTGGAAGCAAAAGAAATACGAATCAATCGACGTACGCAAAGAATTGAAAATACAGAAGCAAGGTTTGCTTTCCAAAAAGGTAAAGATGTTCGATATATTACGATGACCAAATTAATTTCCCTCCCGGACTTTCTAGTACAAATACATGCGCTTACGAAAGCATATTATATTCAACCGCGAATTGAACATAAAAACGATTCACAAAATGAAAGCGTTGCCATGATTATTTCTGAGCTAGAATATTTAAATTTAAAGCGTTTAATTGATAAAGCTTTGGATGAGGAAAATAAAGAGGACTTCGATGCCTTAGTAAAGTTATTATAATTATAATAGTCATATATAAAGAAGCATTTCTTCATTTTAGAAGAGTGCTTCTTTTTCATGTATTGAGTACGAACATAAAAATATTTTCTATGTTTATGTTTCATTATAGCGGGTATACATATAGAACAAAGATATAAGCCCCGGAGGTGCGATCAATGGTTTCGGTAAAAAAGTTTAAACCTTATTACATTAAGTCTGATACAGATTATGTTCGTTTAATTTTAGGCTATCGGTATTTTACAATTTTTATTAATGGAGAAGAGTATCAGTTTATTCCCATCAGGTCGAAGGAAATTAAAATTAATCGAAAGACCAGAAAAATTGAAAACATCGAAGATCAATTCGCATTTCAAAAGGGTAATGATGTTATTTATATAACAATGAATGAGTTAATTTATCTCCCGGATTTTTTGATTCACGTCTATGATATTGCTAAACCCTACTATACGGATATACAGGAACAAAATGATGAGACAAATGAGATTATTATTGCAGAACTTGAGCGGTTAAACATAAAGAGATTGATTGATAAAGCATTGGATGAACGTGATGAACAATCATTTTTTACATTAATAAACTTACTTTAAATTAAAGGAGGCATACCTGGTCCAATGAAGGAATGCTTCTTTTTAATATTTAAAAACAATTTATTAGAGAAAAAGAAACTTTGAAAAAATTCCCCATTCTTAAATTCACTAAAATATGTTAACATAATATAGTTAGATGTTATGTTTTTATCACTATTAATCAAAATATTCATAACATTACGATATCAAAAAATGGGGAAGGTGTTTCTTGTGTCAAAAAAAGAAGCGAAGCCAGAATTTAAGCCATATATTCCAGCTTCTGAAAAACGTCCTGAATTTACAGTAACGGCCATGATTGTTGGGGCAATTTTAGCGGTTGTTTTTGGTGCGGCTAATGCGTACCTGGGACTTATCGTAGGGATGACTGTATCTGCATCCATACCTGCAGCTGTTATTTCTATGGCAGTCTTACGAGTTATCATGAAACGGACTTCAATCTTGGAAAATAATGTCGTGCAGACGATAACTTCGACAGGAGAATCATTAGCAGCAGGAATTATTTTTACCTTGCCGGCATTGTTCATTTGGCAACTGCAGCCGAGCTTAACAACCATTGCAATTATTGCACTTGCTGGTGGTATTTTAGGGGTTGTTTTAATGATACCATTACGTCGTGCACTCATTGTAAAGGAACATAACACGTTACCGTATCCGGAAGGGACTGCTTGCGCAGAAGTGTTGGTTGCTGGAGAAGAAGGAGGCAAAGGTGCAAAATTAGTTTTTAGTGGGCTAGGAATTGGCGCTCTGTTCAAATTTTTAACAGATGCCGTAAAAGCATTCCCATCTACCGTAGAATGGGAAATTTATAAATTTAAAAATGCAATGATAGGTATGGATACCCTGCCCGCACTCTTGGGTGTTGGTTTCATTATTGGACCGCGTATTGCTGGTATTATGTTTGCTGGTGCAGTACTTGGCTGGATTGGTATTATTCCATTAATCAGTTATTTTGGCGAGTTTGCTAATACTGTCATATATCCGGGGGAAGTACCCATCAGTGAAATGAATTACCATGATATATGGGGAAGTTATTTACGTTATATTGGTGCGGGTGCTGTAGCATTTGGAGGGATAATTGGACTCGTAAAAACATTACCAACCATTTGGTCGTCATTCACTGGAGCCCTGAAAGGATTTAAAAACACCGGTAATGCAGAAGAATTAAGAACAGATAAAGATATTTCTATGTTATTTATTGTCCTATTAACAATTGCATTTATCGCTACTTTAATGTTCTTTCCTAATATTGAAATAGGGATAATAGGTGCTATTTTACTATTCATATTTGGATTTTTCTTTGTAACCGTTTCTTCACGGATTGTAGGTATTGTAGGAAGCTCGTCAAATCCAGTTTCAGGAATGGCGATAGCGGCTCTCATTCTTATATCTATTGTCCTGGTTGGTGTTGGTCAAACAGGTGAAAATGGAATGGTTACGGCCATTATCATTGGATCTGTTGTCTGTATCGCAGCAGCAATTGCAGGAGATACTTCGCAAGATTTAAAAACAGGTTATATTGTCGGGGCAACACCAAAATGGCAGCAAATAGCTCAGTTATATGGTGTACTTATTACAAGTATCATTATTGGCTTTATTTTAGTCTTGTTAGATAATGCATATGGCTTTGGATCAGCTGATTTACCTGCTCCACAAGCGGTACTCATGTCGATGGTTGTAGAAGGCATTATGAGTGGTGATCTACCTTGGAACTTAATTTTTATTGGGATGGCTGCGGCTGCAATGGTTGAATTGTTCGGTATAGGATCCCTGCCGTTTGCAGTAGGGCTATACTTGCCGATTACGCTGACAGCGCCAATTATGATAGGTGGTATACTTAAAGGAATTATCAAACGTCGTACCAAAACAGAAGGAGAATTCAAAGAGAAAAATGAACGGGGAGTTTTACTTGCATCCGGTTATATTGCCGGGGAGGCCCTTACAGGTGTCATTATTGCACTCGCAGTAACAGCTGGCTTAACGCTGCCTGAAGAGATTATTTTTGGCCCAATTGTTTCTCTTATAGCATTTGTAGTAGTGGCGTGGTTATTATTCCGTACCGCTAATAAGCGTGTAAGTAAGTAGAAGTAAGGAAAAAAAGAACGGCTTGGATCATTTGTGATCCTGGGCCGTTCTCTATTTTTTTATGTTTTTTATTATATCTGTTACCTGTTCAACAGCAACACCGCTGCCACCTTTTTTTTCGACATGCTCTCTCATTAAAGCAATCAATATATCTTGATCCTTTGTAGGATATCCCACAAACCATCCGTTTTCTTGGCCTTTTTCATCACTCGATTTTTTTAATTCTGCTGTTCCTGTTTTACCAGAAATTGCAA
>Ga0079226_10001616_pt1 | contig 17296 bp, 12 predicted proteins | sample Poulit2014_FD_76345 | JGI IMG/M metagenome (GOLD analysis project Ga0079226, IMG submission 76345) | Agricultural soil microbial communities from Georgia to study Nitrogen management - Poultry litter 2014 | ecosystem: Environmental > Terrestrial > Soil > Agricultural land | place: USA: Georgia...
AAAATCATATGATAACTTATTTTGACGATCAAATTCGGCAATTCCGTATGCAATCAATTCATCAATCAAGTTAGTATAACTAATACCAGAAACTTCCCACATTTGTGGATACAATGAAATATTCGTAAATCCTGGCAGAGTATTTGGTTCACCAAGATATGGTACACCATCGTTATCAATCATGAAGTCCATACGTGTCAAACCAACTAATCCAAGTGCCTTATATGCCTTTAAGGCCATCTCAGTAATCTCATCTGTCAATGCTTGATCTAACTCAACAGGCAATTCAAACACCATACCAGAGGCATCCACGAATTTGTTGTTGTAGTCGTACCACACATCGTCTTCTGGTAATACGATTCCCCCTAGACGAGAAGCACGTGGGTTTTCATTACCCAAGATTGAGATAAAGACTTCACGTGGCTTATCAAGAGCACCCTCAACCAAGATTTTATAATCATACTGGAATGAGTCCTTCAAAGCTGCCTTATATTCATCTTCATTGGTTACACGAGAAACACCAACAGAAGATCCTTGACTAGATGCCTTAACAAACAACACGTCTGAATTTAGTTCTTTAACTAACTCTGCATATGTGTAATCTTGATAATTTTGATCAGTCAATAGTACGTAATCCGTATTACGCACACCGGCTTGATTCAAAATGCGCTTCGTCAAGTCCTTATCGAACGACATTGCAGAGGCTGCAATACCAGGTCCTAGATATGGCTTTTGTAGCAAGCGGAATAATGCTTGTAATGTTCCATCTTCCCCTAAGTTTCCATGGACCACTGGGTAGAAGAAATCAATATCGGCCATTTCCCCCAAAACAGCAATTGGTGCTAGCGGATTAGACATGTCCATCTTATCCTTAGCTGCTGCTACGATGGCATCTTCATTTTCACCCTCGAAAACGCGCCATGAATCTTCAGCATTAATAATAATACCGTCTTTTGAAATCAAAAAGACTGTGACATTATACTTCTCTTTATCCATCGCATCATAAATGTTATGCGCTGAACGTTTTGAAACATCGTGCTCTGATGAGTTACCACCAAACAACATTGCAATATTTAATTTTTCTGACATAATGGTTAATCTCCCCTTGTCTGTCAAACTGATTTGTCTAGAAACCTAAGTATAACACATAAATCCTGTTTTCGGGAACTTTATGCCAAAAAGTTCCGAGATTCATTTAAATAATCTGTGATTTCCTGTGGTAAATTGTCCCGCATTAGTAATGCTTGCAGGAAACGTTGTTGATTATATAGGCGATGCCAATCACTTTCTGAGTCAGGTTGCATTTGACGGGTCGCTTCTTGTCGCCACTGCTTTAATTGTTTCAAAAAGTACTGAGAATATAGTTCATTAGTCTTCACCAGCTCAGTGATGAACCCAATTAAACGCCGATTTTCTCCCATAATCAAAGGTGTATCCAGGCGTTTTAATTTTTCAATCAAAATCGTTAACAAAAAGATTTTATCAGCACGTGGTAATGTCTCATCGCGAGCCAGTTCATCTAATAAATTACCAATGTGCATAAAAGCATGCGCCCGGCCTTTTTCCCCGACAAATCCTCTAGTATCATGCTCTAGGGCAATATAAGTTGCGAAATTTAAAAACAATGTCTCGGCCACTTCTTCGCTAATAAAGTGAACATTTCCTTTGCGATTAGCGTAATGTAACATCGACAAAATAAAAATACTAAACGAACGATAGAAGACACCATCATTTTCCGTTTCCGTTATGTGATTAAACAAAACATTATCCTGCAATAAATAACGAACCATCAATAACAATTGATTTGGCTTAAACACATTATTCTGTAAACCATCGCTGATAAAGAAAAAAGCCCCTTTATCACGCACTGCTGGATCTGTTTGGCGCAAACTATTCATTAAATCTAAAACATCTTGATTACTAATCGCAACGGGTTGGCCAGCATAGAGTGTTTGCTGCCAATTCAACACCCGTTCCTTAATATCAGTTGCTTCTTTTGCAGATAATTGCACGACTTCAGTTGGTGCATCATACTCAAATTCATCAAGTAATCGACCAATTTCACTACCTAATGAATCAAATAACGTCCCTGCATGGACACGTGATCGAATCATTTTTAGTTCTTCACGAACATCATCAGTCGTATATTCCATGTTTCGATCCTTTCTTTTATTATCTTAGTCTAATTTAGATTAACACAACAATATAGAATAAAAAACATACTAGTTCATTTACTCAAGATTTTGAGCATAAAAAACTAGTATGTCACTCTAAATTTACTAACTATTCCTTCAAATGGAAGTAATAAGTCGAGACCGTAATATCACGAGAAGCTAATGCCGTCCGTAGCTTCAAACTATTTTGGTTGTGTAAAGCGTTTTGCCAACCATGACGTGGTACAAACTGCGGAATCAAAATCGTTAATGAATAATTACGCTCTTTCGTTCCTTTGGCAATTTCGTCTACAAATCGCATTGCCGGTTTTGTAATCGATCGGTAAGACGAGTGGATATCCACATAACGCACTTCTGGAAATTCTCGTTTGAACTCAGTCCCCAGTCGATGCTCCTTTTGTGGATTTGAATCAAATGAAACATGCATTGCTAAGACTGTATTTCCAATTGATTTCGCATAATCAACCGCTTCTGCCGTAGCTCGCGTCAAATTTGATACTAAGACAATGACCGTTGCGCCATCATAACGATGACGTTTGATTGGTTCTTCTGATAAAACCCGCAATTGTTTGGCGACTAACTTATAATGGCGATTGATAACCCAAAACACGCGCAACAGCATTGGCATAATGATCAAATATGGCCATACTGAGCTAAAATGGAGAACAAACAGCGTGACCACTAAAACACCTGATATGAAAGCACCGACAAAGTTAATCAATGACTTCACTAGCCAATGACCATCCCGCTCACGCCACCAGTGAATAATCATCCCAGATTGTGACAAGGTAAAGGGCACGAATACGCCAACAGCATAAAGTGGAATTAGCGACCCGGTTGATCCTTTGAAAATCACTAATAACACAATGGCACCCAAAGCGAGTGACATAATACCATTTGAATATCCGAGACGATCGCCTTTATCCATATAACTATGCGGCATAAACTTATCACGTGCCAAGTTATAGGCTAACTGCGGAAAAGCAGAAAAACCAGTATTGGCAGCAACCGCTAAAATCAACGCCGTTGCAATTTGTAAGATATAAAAGAAAACGCCATGACCAAATACTTGCTGACCAATTTGTGCTAATACGGTCACATGGGTATCTGGTGTAATACCATAACTAAATGATAAGAAAGTAATACCTGTTAGGAAGAATGCCAAAATCAGCGCCATAATAACGAGGGTCATCGAAGCATTTTTAGATTTTGGTTCCTTAAAGTTAGGCACAGCATTCGAAATTGCCTCAACCCCAGTCAAAGATGATGAACCACTCGAAAAGGCCTTCAAAAATAATAATACTGAGGCGCTGCCTGTCGCCACATGTCCCGTAGTTGTTGGCTGGTAATTGACCTGACCCGTTAGAATATTAAACAAGCCCCAGACAATCATTACGACCATCACCACAATAAATAGATAAACCGGTATCATTAAGGCGCCCGCAGATTCTCGTAAACCGCGTAAATTAATACCAGTTAACGCAAGGATAATGACAACGCCAATTGCGACACTGTATGGATGGAGGGATGGAATAGCAGATATGATTGCTTCAGTCCCAGCCGCAACTGATACAGCAACAGTTAACATATAATCCACCAGTAGCGAACCACCTGCGACCAACCCGGCATGCATACCCCAATTTTTAGAAGTGACTAAATAGGCACCCCCGCCTGCTGGGTATGCATGAATAATTTGGCGATATGATAAAGTAATGGCTCCCAAAAGAACCAATACTAATGCAACAACCGGCACTTGTAACCATAATGTTGCCAAACCACCAACTGCGAAAAGTACTGTAATAATTTGTTCTGTTCCATATGCAACAGATGATAATGCATCTGACGATAACAGCGCCAACGCTTTCGTTCGACTAAGATGACGAGCACCTTCGTCTAAGGTTTTTAACGGCTTACCTATTAAAAACCGTTTAAATAGTGGCCACATGTTTCCGCTCCTCAATAAAAAAATTTTTCAATAAATTTCAAAATAGTCTAAATTAGATTGCCCTATTTCTACAAGGGTTTATTCTAGTTCTCTGCCCATTGATTGTCTATCTTTTTGTGCTTTTTTTATTTTACTTTTTCATGACATGATACGCACAAAAGGTCGAGACACATAATGTCTCGACCTTTATTTACTAAAAATAAATTAATTATAAGGCTATAAATTTTATAGGATAAACGCGTTCCAAAAGTCTGAAACCTCAATGTAACGTTATTTAGCAGTTTACATCATACCTGGCATGCCACCTTGAGCTGGCATTTGGGCTGCTGCATCATCCTTAGGTTGATCAGCGATAACGGCTTCCGTTGTTAACAACAACGCTGAAACAGAAGCAGCGTTTTGCAAAGCTGAACGAGTAACCTTGGTTGGATCAACGATACCAGCCGCAATCATATCAACCCATTCAGCTGTGGCAGCGTTATAACCAACACCAATTTTTTCATTCTTTAGTTGGTTAACAACCACTGAACCTTCAACACCTGCATTTTCTGCAATTTGGCGAACGGGCTCCTCTAATGCGCGCTTAACAATGTTGATACCCGTTTGGACATCACCATCTTCAGAAAGCGCAGCAACAGCTGGAATAGCATTGACCAAGGCAGTTCCACCACCTGAAACAAAGCCTTCTTCAACGGCTGCACGAGTGGCATTCAATGCATCTTCGATACGGTACTTACGTTCTTTAAGTTCAGTTTCTGTTGCCGCACCAACATTGACCACAGCAACACCACCAGCTAATTTAGCAAGGCGCTCTTGCAACTTTTCACGATCAAAGTCAGAGGTTGTCTCAGCAATTTGTCCTTTAATGACTTCCACGCGTTCTTTAATTGTTGCAGCATTACCACTACCTTCAACAATTGTTGTATTGTCTTTTGTAACAGTAACTTTAGCTGCTTGTCCTAATTGATCAATCGTTGTATCCTTCAAACTCAAGCCTAAGTCATCAGTAATGACAGTTCCACCAGTTAGGATAGCAAGATCCTCAAGTTGGGCTTTACGACGATCACCAAATCCTGGTGCCTTCACAGAAACAACGTTGAACGTACCACGCATCTTATTCAAAACAAGTGTTGGCAATGCTTCACCTGTAATATCGTCAGCAACGATCAACAAAGCACGACCTTGCTCAACAACACTTTGTAATACAGGTAAAATGTCTTGAATATTTCCAATCTTCTTATCCGTAATCAAAATGTATGGATTGTCCAATGAAGCTTCCATCTTATCATTGTCAGTAACCATATATTGTGACATATAACCACGATCAAATTGCATTCCTTCAACAACATCTAACGTTGTTTCAATACCCTTTGACTCTTCAATAGTAATCACACCATCATTGCCAACCTTTTCCATGGCTTCGGCAATTAGCTTACCCACTTCTTCGTTAGCAGCAGAAACTGAAGCAATTTGCGTAATTTCTTCTCTGGTTGAAACCGTCTTTGATAACTCATGCAATGACTTCACAGCCGCTGCAGTTGCTAATTCAATACCATGACGAACACCGACTGGATTAGCACCGGCAGTTACGTTCTTCATACCTTCATTAATAATGGCTTGTGCCAAAACTGTTGCAGTCGTGGTACCATCACCAGCGATATCATTAGTTTTTGAAGCAACTTCGGCAACTAACTTAGCACCCATATCTTCAAAGTGATCTTCTAATTCAACTGCCTTAGCAATCGTCACACCATCGTTTGTAATAGTAGGTGCGCCATAACCTTGTTCAATCACAACATTACGTCCCTTAGGACCAATTGTTGTTTTTACTGTATTGGCTAGCTTATCAACACCTGCTTGCATTTTTGCACGTGCATCTTCTGAAAATTCAATATCTTTTGCCATATTTACTACCCTCTATTTTATTAATTATTTTAATTACAACACTGCCACGATATCTTTTTCGTGAACAACCAAATAATCAACCCCATCAACACTAATTTCATTACCAGCGTACTTATCAAAGATAACACTATCGCCTTCTTTAACAGCGGCTGGTGCTGTCAAGTCGCCAACTGTTTGCGTAGAAACAGCGACTACTTTTCCTGTAATTGACTTTTCTTGTGCATTAGAAGCTAACAAAATTCCCCCAACTGATTGCTCAGGTGCTTCTGATACTTGCAATACAACACGATCTCCTAATGGTTTCAACATGTTATCTGACCTCCACAGGTTAATTTTTTCTTTTTATTAGCACTCTTTAAGTTAAAGTGCTAACTGACACTATTAATAATAACACATTACTAATCATTTGCAAACTTTTGTTAAAACCAGTTTGACAATTATTAACCTTAGTCTAAAAGACGCAAAAAGGCTCGCAATCCGTCAATATTACCACGGATTGCGAGTCTTACATGTTGACTATTTATTTTTCAGCGACAAATGTTTCCAAAGCCAGACTTGCTTCGGTCCACTGGTCTTCAATTTCTGCTATCTGCGCATCAAGATCCGCAATTTTTTCAGAAATTTCAGTTAATTTTGTTAAATCAGAACCATTTTCAGGATCATTTAACGCTTGATTTAACGTGTCATGTTCGTCAGAGAGGGTTGTCATTTTATCTTCTAATGCCGTCACTGATCGTTCTAAACGACGTTGTTCACGTTGTTGATCTTTCAGAGCAGCTCTTGATAAAGTCTTTTTGGGATTATTTGATGGTGCATCATCAGTCGTCTGATCATCTGTTTTTGCCTTAGCATCCACTTCATCAGCAGTTTTTTCAAGATAATAATCATAATCACCATCAAAGAAACGCGTACCTGATGGTGATAGTTCAACCACTTCCGTCGCCACTTCATTAATAAAGTAGCGATCATGCGAAACGAAAAAGATCGTCCCATTATATTCATTCAATGCCGTTTCTAATACTTCACGTGAATCAATATCCAAATGATTAGTTGGCTCATCAAGAATCAAAAAGTTTGCATGTTCCAATGCCAGCTTCGTCAATAACAAACGCGCACGCTCACCACCTGATAACGCAGCAACTAACTTTTCTACTGATTCACCTGAAAACATAAATGAACCAAGAATTGAACGGACATCCTTCTCAGGCATTTTTGGATGTTCATCCCAAATCGTATCAATCACTGACTTTTTATTGTCTAACGTTTGTTGTTCTTGGTCATAATAACCAACAGTGACATTCGCACCAATTTTTATTTGACCTGCCAACAAAGGAAGTTTACCCAAAATCGTCTTGATAAAAGTTGATTTACCGATTCCATTTGGTCCTACCAAAGCAACCGCATGTTGCTTATCAACAGCAACATTGACATTTTCAGCTAAAACATGTGTCATATCATAGCCCAATTTCACATCATTAACCCGTAGCACTTCATTACCAGAATCTTCATCAGCCACAAATTGAATATGAGCAACGCCAGATTCGTTTTTAGGCGCTTCAATCCGATCCATCCGAGCCAATTGTTTACGCCGTGATTGTGCGCGCTTTGTTGTAGACGCGCGCACAATATTACGTTTCACAAAATCTTCTAGTTTTGCAATCTCAGCTTGTTGTTTATCATATGCTTTTTGTTCTTGCAGTACCTTAGCGGCTTTCTGCTCCATAAAATCACTATAATTACCTTTATAGTGGTCTAATTGTCCAGAATGCATATCATAAATTTCTGTGACTACGCGATCCAAGAAATAACGATCATGGGATACGATCAACAAAGCACCTTGGTAATTTTTAAGATATTGCTCTAACCAGGCTAACGTTTGCATATCCAAATGATTGGTCGGCTCATCCAAAATCAACAAATCAGGTGTTTCTAACAGTTGCTTTGCAATCGCTAATCGTGTTCGTTGTCCACCAGACAACGCCGCGATTTTCTGGTCATAAAAGGTTTCATCAAAACCAAAACCATGCAGGACTGATCTGATGGTTGCATCATAACCATAACCATTCTTTTCATTAAAGTCATGTTGTGCCTGATCATATGCTGTCAACAATTCTTGATAAGCATCGCTTTCATAATCCGTCATGGTCGCCATTTGGGTTTCCATTTGTCGCATACGTTCTTCCAACGCAATGACATCAGCAAAGGCCGTTAACATTTCATTATAAACTGACAAATCAGAATCCAAGCCAGAATTTTGTGCTAAATAAGCTAACCGAACGCCTTTTTTCATTGAAACTTCACCCTCATCAGGTGTTGTTTCACCAATTAACATCTTTAATAAAGTTGACTTTCCAGCACCATTACGTCCAACCAAGCCAACACGGCCTTTATTTTGAACTTGCATGGAAATATTATCAAAAAATGTGACCCCGTTAAAACGACGGGCAACATTACTTGCTTGCAAAATAATCATATCTATTACTCCATCTTAGATCAGAAAATTCTATTCTGACCATTCTCATTCCTCTGTCTACTGTACCAAAACAATGCAACAGGTGCTAGTGCTCGCCAACATTTTCGTTCGCTGTCGCAAAGGCTTGTCGGACTTCAGAAACGAAATACAAGGAACCTGTAAATAAAATCAAATCATCTGGTTGGATTCCCGCACGTACCGTTTGATAACCCTGCTGCCAATTTTTATGCATCATTAAATCAGCCACAGCTGTTTGTTCAAGTACCTCACTAGGATTGATTGGCTGACGATTATTAGGACCTTGAAAGCCAACGACATGTAACGCAACGTTTGGCAATTCAGCTAATAGTTGCAACATTTTCGGATAATTCTTGTCAGACAATGCCCCAAACAAAACATGAACTCGTCGGTGATTGAATCTTGTCCGTAAGGTTTCCACCAATGCCCTGACACCAGGTTCATTATGGGCGCCATCCAATATTACTTCTGGATTAGTAGCCACTTTTTCAAAACGTACCGGCCAGGTAACTGACTCTAAGGCTGAGTCAATCATTGCTGCCGTTAAAGAACGCTTAAAATATTTGGCCACAAGCTGAGCCGTTTGGATGGCAACAGCCGCATTATCAATTTGATATTTACCGATTAAGTCCACAAATAAGTTTTGATAATTAGTTGATCCAGTAACCTGAAATCGTTCGCCCCATTCATCCCCTGCAGCTAAGCTCATCGCTTGAAACTCTCGTCCCAATTGATAAATGGGGGCTCCCATAGCATTTGCGACAGTATTGAGAACTTGATTGGCATCTTTAGGCAATCGTCCCACAATCAACGGCCGTTGTCTTTGAATAATGCCAGCTTTCTGGGTAGCGATTTCAGTAATCGTGTTACCTAAAACATGCATATGATCTAATCCAACCGTCGTAATCACGGCAGCTATTTTATCTGGTATCACCGTTGTCGAATCCCAAGTACCGCCAACACCGACTTCCAACACAACCACATCCACTGGATGCTCTGTAAAATACATAAACATTAAAACTGTCAATGTTTCGAATTCAGTTAATCCAGTCGGTAACTCTACGTCTAACTGTTCAACAATTGGTGCTAGTCTTTGTACCAAATCTAATAAATCAGCATCTTTGATATTGCCGCGATCATCTTGAATCCGTTCATTAAATTTTAAAATGTACGGTGACGTAAATAAGCCAACCTTCAAACCGCTTGCACGTAGTAATTGTGCAATCATCTTACTTGTTGATCCCTTACCGTTTGTCCCCGTTACATGAACATACTTTAATTGTTGTTCAGGGTGTCCTAAACGCGCTAATATTTTGTTTAAACGTTCAAACGTTGGTGTTTTCGTCCATTTATGCCGACCATGAATATAGTCAATTGCATCCCTAACCGTTTCAATTTTTGCCATTTTGGACCCCATTCACTCCATGATAAACAAAAGCGCCGTCTACAATGTAGATGGCGCTTCTGTTTGTGTAATTTACTGCATTGTAACGACGAACCGCTTAAATTCGTTATTCACAATATACGTAAGTATACACTTAAATAGTTTTAATCGCAAGTATTGATTAACTATGCTTTTGCTGCTTGCAATTGTGTCAAACGATCTTGCGTTGCTTGTAACTTGTTTTCCCAATCAGCTAACTTCTCACGCTCAGCAGCAACAACTTTTTCAGGCGCATTGTTAACAAACTTTTCATTACCTAATTTACCATTAGCACGCTTAACTTCGCCTTGGAATTTCTTGACTTCGTCTTGCAAACGTGAAATTTCTTCATCTAAGTCAATTAACTCAGCCAATGGCACATAAATTTCAGCACCAGAAATAATCTGAGTCATTGCTAAATCAGGCGCAACAATATCTGCAGCAATTTGAAGATTCTTTGGCTTTACAAAACGATTAATATAATCGGCATTTTCCTTGAAAATACGTTGTAAGTTTTCATCAGCCGTCTTGATCAACACATCAATTGTCGTTGACATTGGCGCATTCGCCTCTGTACGAATTGTTCGAACTGCTTTGATTAAGTCAATTAAGCTATTGAAGTCCGTCTCAGCTTGCTGATTAGCTAGGTCTTCGTTAACTGTTGGATAAGCTGCTGTCACGATTGATTCACCTTCGTGTGGCATTTCTTGCCAGATAGCTTCAGTAACGAAAGGCATAATTGGATGTAGCAGACGCAATGTATTATCTAGTACGTATGCCAAGATTGACTGTACCGTCGCTTGCGCCGCAACGTCATCTCCATTTAATGTTTCCTTGGTCATCTCGATATACCAATCTGCAAAATCGTTCCAGATAAAGTTGTATAACGTCCGACCTGCTTCACCAAATTCAAATTTATCAAAGTTCTTAGTTACTGTGGCAATCGTTGTATTCAAACGTGATAAGATCCATTGGTCAGCTAATGACAATTTACTCTTATCGGCTGGTAATTCAGCCTTCGTATCATCTGCCAAATTCATTAATACATAACGAGATGCATTCCAAATCTTATTGATGAAGTTCCATGCTGAATCCATCTTTGTATATGAGAAACGCACATCTTGTCCTGGTGTTGAGCCAGTAGCTAGGAACCAACGCAAGGCATCAGCACCATATTTTTCAATCACATCCATTGGGTCAATACCATTTCCCAATGACTTTGACATCTTACGCCCTTGCTCATCACGAATCAAACCATGAATCAAAACGTTCTTAAATGGACGGCGACCAGTAAATTCCTTTGATTGGAACATCATGCGGGCAACCCAGAAGAAAATAATGTCATATCCCGTAACCAACGTATCAGTTGGGAAGTAACGTTTGAAGTCCTCTGCATCTGTGTCAGGCCAACCCATTGTTGAAAATGGCCACAATGCTGATGAGAACCACGTATCCAACACATCAGAATCTTGTTCCCAGTTTTCAGTATCAGCTGGTGCTTCCATACCAACATAAATCTCACCAGTTTTCTTGTGGTACCATGCTGGAATTTGGTGTCCCCACCATAATTGACGTGAAATAACCCAATCATGGATATCATCCATCCAACGAGTAAAGGTACCTTCAAAACGTGGTGGGTAGAAGTCGACCCGATCATCTGATTTTTGCATGTCCAATGCTTGTTCAGCCAATGGCTTCATCTTAACAAACCACTGTGTTGATAAACGTGATTCAACTTGGACACCTGTACGTTCCGAGTGACCAACGGCGTGAACAATTGGTTCTACTGATAGCATCCAACCACCAGCTTCCAAATCAGCAACCATTGCCTTACGAGCATCAAAACGGTCCATACCAGCATACTTACCAGCATGTTCGTTCATTGAAGCATCTTCATTCATTGTATTGATGCGTGCCAAATTATGACGATTACCAACCCCAAAATCATTTGGATCATGAGCTGGTGTAATTTTAACCATTCCTGAACCGAACTCGGGATCAACGTATTCATCGGCCACAATCGGAACTTCACGATTAACTAACGGTACAAGTACCTTTTTACCAACCAAATCCTTATAACGTTCATCAGAAGGATGGACAGCTACGGCCACATCCCCAAACATTGTTTCTGTACGTGTTGTGGCAATCTCAATATAGTGCTTACCTTGATAAGTGGTTTCTTTATCCACAAATGGATACTGCACATGATAGAAAGCACCTTCATCATCTTGGTGAATAACTTCGATATCTGACAAAGCCGTCCGAGCCTTTGGATCCCAATTAATGATATATTCACCACGGTAAATCAAGCCCTTTTCATAAAGGGTCACAAACACCTTACGAACAGCTTCTGATAGGCCATCATCCAAAGTAAATCTTTCGCGATCATAGTCCAATGACAAACCTAACTTACCCCATTGTGACTTAATCGTTGACGCATATTCATTTTTCCAGTCCCAAACTTGGTCAACAAACTTTTCACGATCTAAATCATAGCGTGAGATACCTTCCCCTGCTAATCGTTGTTCAACCTTTGCTTGCGTGGCAATTCCAGCATGATCCATACCTGGTAACCACAATGTATCAAAACCTTGCATACGCTTTTGACGGATAATCATATCCTGTAAGGTTGTATCCCAAGCATGTCCCAAATGCAACTTACCAGTAACATTTGGTGGTGGAATAACGATTGAATAAGGACGGGCTTTCTTATTCTCTGATGGTTTAAATCGTTTCTCCTGTACCCACTTATCATAACGTCCAGCCTCAACAGCTGATGGATTATACTTACCAGGCATATCAATTTCTCGCATAACCTTAACTCCTTGTTTAATCACTCTTTTTCGTTGTTATCCATTAAAAAAGCCCTGAACACACATTAACTGTATGTTCAGGGCGAAATTATCGCGGTACCACCTGAATTAGAGCTATTTCTCTATCTCATTCTGACTTAACGCGTCCTCACGTTACCGACTACTTCATCGTTCATCAGTAAAGCCCACTAGTTACCTTCTAAGTAATCGTCCTCAAAATCTCACACCAAAATGATTTTGTCGCTGCTAGTCACGTTACTTATACTCTCTAGTGCATTGCTATAAAGGCAATTTTACAATGATAAAGTAACAAAATCAACCCTGTACTCTGCCATATGACTGATGCTATCCAATTATTTCATTTAGAAAATATCCAGTAATGCTTGTACTAATAGATAAGCACCATAAACTAATACAATTAATCCAGATACAATATTGACCCAAACCAATACTTTTTTAGGTAAACGTTCCTTTAGTAAATTCATGACGATCGTGATTGTATTAAACCAAATAAAAGTTGCGATAACCACCCCAATAATAAATGGCCAAACCGCATCTTTTGCCAACGTACCACGTAAGGCACCCAGCATCAAACTACCATCAATTAAAGCTTGCGGATTTGCCCATGAAACAATAAATGCTGACACAATCGCTTGTTTTACTGGTAGTTCATTTTTTTGTGTATTTAGTTGCACACTATCTGCACTGCGAAGAATGCCCCAGCCAATCCAAAGCACCAATAAACCACCAACAATCATGACAACTAATCGCAACCAAGTCACTGAACTAATAATAGCGCCCATCCCAAAAAAGGCGGCTAACGAAAATAACGAGTCCGCAATCCACACAAACAACACGTACATCAACGAACGTCGAAAAGAATTTGTCAGTGCATTATTAAATACATACAAATTCTGCATGCCAATTGGTGCTACGAAAGCAAAGCCAATCATCATCCCTTGTATTACCGTCATTAACATTTCTAAAACCTCACATATTTCCCACAACCGTTTTATTTAGTTTACAAAACTAGATGTAACGGTTATGATAATCATAATAATTAATTTAACAAAATCCCTACTGTATCCCTACTGTTTGTACTTGCGAAAGGAGAATTAATAACCCATGCCTACATTAACCAATGAAAATCGGCGTTATCTCATTACATACGAAACTTTAAATGCCGTTACCCATGGCATTGGCGTCCTGGCTGCAATAGTTGGTGCAACTTTGCTAATGGTCAATAGTGTGCAACATCATTTTTCAGCTTTTACAATTGTTGCTTTAGCTATTTATGCGACATCAATCATTAGTTTTTTGCTTGCATCCACATTATTTCATGCGCTTATTTTTACCAAAGCAGGTAAAATTTTCCAATTCCTTGATCATTCCGGCATTTACCTCGTCATCTTAGGTAGTTATACCCCTTATACCTGGTTATTTTTAGAACATAACGTTGGTTGGATCATCTGGGGAACTATTCTATTATGCACTATTTTAGGCTTTGTTTACGACTTATTTTTTGTTGGTCGTTGGCCCTGGTTATCGGTCATTATCTATGTTGTCATGGGTTGGTTGATCGTCCTTGCGTTTCCAGCTTTGCACATAGCCCTAACTCCTTTCGCATTTTACCTGTTATTGGCTGGTGGTATAACTTACACCCTTGGGGCACTCTTATACCTTATCCCTAATCTGCCACTTAGCCATGTTTATTGGCACCTATTTGTCCTAGCTGGTGCCACACTCATGTATATTTCAATTTATTCAATGCTATTCAACTAAACATGCCCTTAACTACAAAAGGTCGAAGTCTTCCATAATTGGAATTGGCTTCGACCTTTTCATCTATTAAAAGTTTGCTAACATAGCTACTTTTAAATTATTTATTCTTTTCGATACCAGCTTGAACCCATTTGTTAAAGCCATTGTCGGTTGCTTCAACCTGACCACCTTGTTGGTGATTTTGGTAATCATTCTTCTGTTGTTGCGAAAATGCATCCCAAACAGAACCACCGATTGAATAATGACTAGCACTTAACAAGACATCCTTAATTGCTGGATCAACAGCCAATTTATTAACCACCGTCAACTGATCTTTTTGCCACTTACCAGCTACAGCATATTCCAAACCATCCTCTAGCTTCACTTGACGAGCAACTGTCACTGTACTAATTTTTGATTGCTCCTTAGCTGATTTTAAGACGAGGGTCGTTGCCTTAGCATAGGCCTTCATAAAATCATTAAGTGACTGTGTCCCATCATCCGCCAAAACAACCGTTAACTCATTGCCCTTTTGATTAACTGATGCGATATCAGGTACATTACTTTGCCCTTTAAGCAATTTTTTGACATCCAGAGTTTTTTCTACGTCAGTCGTACTTGAAGACTTGGCATCGTTTTTTTTCGATGCTACTTTTTGACTACTCTGGCTTGTTGATTGTTTTTTCTTATCAACCGTCTTAGAACTTTGTGATGAAGTGGCTGCGACCGCTTCTTTTTCGTTTGGTGTACTATTAAACACGATTGCAAAAACAGCAACCAACGCTGCAACTGCCATAATCCCAATAATCATCGTAATTTGTCGTTTATGCATTATGATTTACCTTTCTTTTCCTCAAACCATAACATTCTATCACAGATAGCTTTGCGACTTTAATGACAATGTCACAATTACATTAACAAATATTAACTTTTTGTTAAATAATTGCGTTATATTGTAATAATTAACCCTTCCGTCCAAAAAGACGAGCAAAAAATCCTCTAATACCACCATGTTTACGACGTGCAACACGCGATTCAGTTGTTACATCGTCATTTTTTTCGACGGTTGCAGATTCAGTCTCCGCTTGGACATTTTCTACAGATTTTTTATCAGCTACTGTTTCTTCACTAGTTGCAGCTACTGATGTTGCATTGTCCGCTGTTTCATCAGTTTTCATCTCATTAGTTGCTTGTTGACTTGCTGCAAGTTTTGCCTCATGTTTAACTTCTTCGTTATGCACATATTCGGCAATCATTTCATCTGTTAAGGCTGGCATAGCCACTGTTTTTGATGTCACACCTAGTCCAACGACTGTTCGTCCAGTCTTACCAGTTTGTTGATTCGTTGCGTGGACTTCAATCTGGCTTGGCAAAACTTCATCTGGTAAAACCAACTCGAACTCCAGCCCATTGTCAACGGGTAATGAAATCACATGTTCATCGCCAACAAAATGCACGGAAATAGCGACATCGGCTTGATTAACGCGTCCCTCAAGTAGTCGCTGACCATTTTGCGTAGAAATTACCGCAGTGATCACTGGCGCTGGTTGGTCAATAGCCAATGCGATTTCTTCTTTTTCTGACCGGTCAGGAAGAGTGGCTGATAACGTCACTTCGCTATCTGTATTTTCGGTCGGTACCTTAATCACAAAACTACCACTTTTGTCTGAAGTCGTTGTATCAACATCATTGTTGGCATACTTAACAGTGATCACAACATTCTCTGACGCTACGTGACCAATAATTGTTGTTCCCAAACTATTTGTCAATGTTGATGCTACCAAATTTAGTTTTGATTCACTCATATTGCGCTCTCCATCCCTTATAAACTGTCAATAATACCTTAATTGTACCAGATATTCATACTAACTAAAAATAATAGTCCTGCCAACATATCTCAAGCACAAAAAAAGCTGAGATAGAAATTCTGTCTCAGCCTTAATTACATATTAATTAAAATACTATTCGTCATCTTCTGCTGTGTGACGAACGATTAACGTATCAACCGTTGAAACACGTGTAACGAACTCAGTAACAGAACCAATCAACAAACGCTCAATAGCATTAAGACCAGTAGCCCCAATCATAATCAAATCAATAGCATACTTTGCTGGTGCCTGTGTTGCAATCACATCCTTAGGTGAACCATACTCAATCGAGTAATCAACATTCTCAACACCAGCATCCTTAGCCTTCTGCAAATAAGCTTCTAATGTCTTCTTTGCAGTACCAGCGACTTGCTCAACCATGGTTGTTCTAAAATCAGTGACATTTTGGAATGAACGCGTATCAATTACATGTAGAATGTGTAGATTTGTGTCTGCACCATTCTGCTTAGCTACCTTAATTGCACGATCCAATGCAGCCTCAGCTTCTTTAGATCCATCAACTGGCACCAATATATTCTTGTAGTTTACTTTTACATCAGCCATAACAGTTCCCCCTGTCCGATTGACCATATGCGACTTTTTCTACACTTTTATTATAACGCATTTATCACATTTTTTCACATAAATCACGTTTCTTTTTATCTTTCGTGATATATAGAAATTATTTAAATAAAAGACGAACCACCACAATTGCCAATACAGTTGTTAACAAAGTTGCAATAATAACAAAAAGGCCGCCTGGCAAAGCTGCCCCATTTGTTAAAAAAGTGCTTATTAATAATAAAACTGCATCAATCGTAAACAGCCAACCAAACCATCGTGCGGGTTGTTTAGCCTGCTGGGCAGAAATTCCCAGAAAGCCCTGTTGATGCATCAGCAAATAAATGCCAAGACC
>Ga0079226_10001618_pt1 | contig 17292 bp, 20 predicted proteins | sample Poulit2014_FD_76345 | JGI IMG/M metagenome (GOLD analysis project Ga0079226, IMG submission 76345) | Agricultural soil microbial communities from Georgia to study Nitrogen management - Poultry litter 2014 | ecosystem: Environmental > Terrestrial > Soil > Agricultural land | place: USA: Georgia...
ATGACGAGCACGGCGATCGAAGCGACCAGTGCCGGTTCAAATGCGCCGGGCTGCACGAATGCAATCCAGACAATGAAAGTCAAAATGGCAATCCCGACAACAATTGGGACAAAGTAGCCGGAAATGACATCAGCAAGTCTTTGGATTGGCGCCTTGGACCCCTGAGCATCTTCCACGACTTTTACAATCGAGGCAAGTGCCGTATCCTTGCCAACTTTTGTTGCTTGCATTTCGATTGTTCCATTTTTGTTTAACGTTGAGCCGATCACATTCGCGTCCACGTCTTTTTCAACCGGAATCGATTCACCGGTGATCATTGATTCATCAACCGACGTTTTCCCTTTAACAATTGTTCCGTCGACCGGGAATTTTTCACCTGGTTTGACCATCAGACGATCACCGACTGTCACATCTTCCACCGGGATCATCAATTCTTCATCATTTCGAATAACACGTGCCTGTTTGGCCTGCAGATCTAAGAGTTTCGACAGAGCGACCGTTGTTTTGCTTTTAGCATTTGTTTCCAGGTATTTTCCAAATAAAATCAATGTGATTAGAATCGCACTGGTTTCAAAATAAAGATGTGGCATATAACCCGGATTGCCGATCGTTTTAATGGCTTCATATAAACTGTAAAAATACGCAGCACTCGTACCCAGGGCGACAAGGACATCCATGTTGGCGCCGCCATTGCGCAGATTTTTATAAGCGCCAACATAAAACTGCCAGCCAATGATGAATTGCACGGGCGTTGCCAAAGCAAATTGGAACCACGGATTCATCAGGATGTCCGGTACATTCATCCCAAACAGGTGTACAAGCATCGTCATCAAAAGTGGCGCCGACAGCAAGGCAGAAATCATCAGCTTCATTTTCATCCGCTGAATTTGCTGTTCCTTCTGGCTCTGTTTATCTTCCTGATCGGCTTTCACTTTGGCGTCATAACCGAGTTTCTGAATCCTGCCGATGATATCAGATTCTTCCATCAAGCCCGGATTGTATTCGACAGCAGCACTTTCGGTCGCCAGATTGACATTGGCAAGCTTGACGCCGCTTTGTTTGTTCAAAACCTTTTCAATCCGGTTCGAGCAGGCGGCACAGGTCATCCCGAAAACATCGAATTCAGCTTTTTCGGTTTGGACGCCATAACCTAATTTTTCAATCTTAGCAGATATATCATCAATAGACACCGAAGAAGAATCATAGTCAACAGAAGCTTTTTCCGTCGTCAAGTTGACTTTAGCTTCAACACCATCCATTTTATTAAGCACTTTTTCAATTCGATTGGAGCAGGCAGCACAGGTCATCCCTGTTACACCAAGCGTTGCATGTTCTGATTCACTCATCTTTTATCCCCCCTACTTGGAAAACTGCTTCATGACCTCCATTAACTCTTCGATGGCTTCGTCTCCTTCGCCGGATTGAACTGCATTACTGACACAATGCTTTGTATGTCGTTCAGCTACAGAAAATCCGACTTTTTTCAATGCTGCATTAATCGCGCTGATTTGAACTAAAATATCAACACAATAACGGTCCTCTTCAACCATTTTCTGAATACCCCGCACTTGTCCTTCAATTCGCTTCAGGCGATTAACGACCGCATCTTTCTCATCTCGTGTCCGGGGTGTTACCGGATGATCATGCAAGTATTCACCCAACTGCCTCACTCCTTTCACTATCTAATTATAGGGTACCCCCCTTACGTATTTTTGTCAATCATTAGAACTGCTTTTTGGAAATAATTTTGTTCATCATTTCGACTCACTTTCTCCATAAAAAATGGATATTTGGTATTTACAATAGGCATTGTAGAAAGCAAAGTTAAGTGAACTATTCAAGGAGGGGTCTATGATGAAAAAAGGCTTATTGGTTTTGTTGGCTCTGGGGATTGTATTGTTTCTTGCAGCGTGCGGGGGCGGCGACAGTGATTCAGCTGAAGCCGATGATAGTTCCTCTGAAGCTGCATCAGGCAATGAAATAAATCTTAATGGAACAAACTTTTCATTCGGTCAGGATGAATATACCGTACCTGCCGGTGAGGAAGTGACGATCTCCCTTACCAATGAGGAAGGCATGCACGGGGCAGCCATTGATGAATTTGATGTAAACATAGAAGAGGGCGATGAAGCAACATTCACGCCTGAAGAACCAGGTGAATATACCATTTATTGCTCAATTCCATGCGGCAATGGACATGAAGATATGACGTCAACATTGGTTGTTGAATAATATTTCAGTAAGAAGCTGTTCCCCAAGGAATGGCTTCTTATTTATTATCTGATTGATAGAGATAATAGGGAGGACAGAAATGCGAAAAATAACAACTGGTATTATTATTACATTCGTGATTGGTTTAACGCTTTTGTTATTCGTCACCGTAACCCCGGGCAATGGCAATCAACAGGCTGCAGGAGATGGTTTGACGCAGGAAGAAGTGGAAAATGGATTGGACCTGCAGAACAACGGTGCTGATGGTACATATGTCGTCAACCTCATTTCCGGAAATTTTGAAGGAGAAGTGGAAGGACAAGTGCTTACCGATAAAGATTGCGAGCCTGATGAATATGGCATCAGCCGCTGCCACAATGACATTAAACTCTCGAATGAAAATGAAATAACCGTCGTTAACCCGCATAACATGAAAAAGAACCGCTGCTTAAGCCCTGGTGAAACAGTGAAGCTGTCAAGAAACGAAGACGGAAAAGTAGCTGTTGACGTGAAGGAGCTCTAGTATTTTTAAAAAATATGCAGCAGCATGCAGAGGGGCATATCCTCCTCTGCACCTATGCTTTTAACAATTTGGCGTTAATCGCAACAATAATGGTACTCAAGCTCATTAATACCGCTCCAACTGCAGGACTGAGCACAATGCCGATTGGTGCCAGAACACCGGCCGCCAGCGGAATGGCAAAAATATTATAGCCGGCCGCCCACCACAGGTTCTGAACCATTTTGCGGTAGGTTTTTCCGGATAGCTCTATCAATGAGACGACATCTTTTGGATTGCTTTTAACAAGTACGACATCAGCCGACTCCATCGCCACATCCGTACCGGCACCAATAGCAATACCCAGATCAGCTGTTGCAAGTGCCGGCGCATCGTTAACACCATCACCTGTCATGGCAACTTTCCATCCTTTTTGCTTAATCGTCTTCACCTGATTTGCTTTGTCATCCGGTAAAACTTCTGCATAAACTTCATCAATACCCAGCTGTCCCGCAACCCAATCAGTTACTTTTCGGTTATCGCCTGTCAGCATAATCGACTCAATTCCCTGTTCTTTTAGCGTTGACACTGCTTCTTTAGCGGTTTCCCGTACCATATCCGCAAGAGCAATCATGCCGATCGGCTCATCATCCAGCAATACAAATACAACTGTTTTACCTTCTTCTGATAATGTCTCGAACTGGTCCCTGTCATAATCCATATTGTGATTATCAACATAGCCCGGACTGACGACATTCACTTTTTTGCTCTCGATTTTTCCTTCAATTCCCTTACCTGTAATGGATTCAAACGCCTCAATCTTTTTCAAATCGAGACCTTTTTCTTTTGCTGAACGGACGATACCTGTTGCAATCGGATGTTCAGAATTCTGCTCAAGACTGGCAGCCCAGGTCAGAATATCATTTTCCTGATAGCCTTCTTGCGGTACAATATTCGTGACACCGAATTCGCCTTTGGTCAGGGTACCTGTCTTATCAAACACGACGGCATTTAAATGACGGGCCCCTTCAAAATTGGCACGGTTCCGGATAAGCAGCCCCTTTTTAGCGGAGATAGACGTTGATACCGCAATAACAAGCGGTGCTGCCAATCCAAGGGCATGTGGACAAGTAATGATCATGACCGTGACCATCCGCTCCACGGCAACATCAAAGGAAAACCCGAGCATCAGCCATACGAAAAAGGTGATAAAACCGGATGCAAGGGCGATGTAGAACAGCCATTTCGCAGCCCGGTTTGTCACATCCTGCGTTTTTGACTTGGATTCCTGCGCTTCCCGGACCAGTGTAATAACCTGAGACAAATAGGAATCTTCTCCGGTTTTCTCAACATGCAATTTGATGGATCCCTCTTTATTGACAGATCCGCCAATCACTTCATCGCCTTTATCTTTCTCCACCGGAACAGATTCACCGGTCAGCATCGACTCATCGATTGCTGAATTGCCTTCATAGATCGTACCGTCGACCGGGATTTTCTCCCCTGGTTTAACAAGCACGTTATCGCCGTGTTTCAGTTCTGATGTCGGGACGTCTGTAACGTCATCTGTATCATCGATTTTATGGGCTTCACTTGGCATCAGTTTGACGAGTTCTTCGAGTGCATTGGATGCACCCATCACCGATCGCATTTCAATCCAGTGACCGAGCAGCATAATGTCAATTAAAGTAGCCAGTTCCCAGAAGAAGTCCTGACCTTCCCAGCCGAATACCGTCATGGAACTATAACCATATGCGACCAGTATTGCCAGACCAATCAGGGTCATCATGCCCGGATTTTTATCTTTCAGCTCACTGACCCCGCCCGTAATGAACGGCCAGCCGCCATAGAAGAAAACAAACGTCGCGAGCGCGAACAGAATATACTGATCAAACGGAAAACCCCAGTCAACACCGATAAAATCCTGGATCATCGGCGACAAAATCAGAATGGGAACCGTGACAATCAGGGATATATAAAACCTTTTCTTGAAATCACTGACCATATCGCCATGATCGTGGTGGCCATGGCCTGAATGATCATGACCGCCATGATTGTGATGATTGTGACCTCCGTGATCGTGGTGGTGACCCTCGTGATTATGATGCTGGTGTTCTCCGTGGTCATCATGGCCTTCATGATGACCAGCGTGATGACTGTGCCCATCATGTTGAGCATGCTGCTTGTGCTGCTCTTCTGTCGTATGGTAGTGCTGGTGATTGCTCTTGCCGGCGTTATGATTTTCCTCTTTAGATTTAGCCATGATGCTCCCCTTTCTATGGATTATTTTCGTTCACCTGATTTATTTAATACATGTTTCAATTACAATACAATACCCCCGTAAGGTAAATTATAAACCTGAATATATTAATCTGGTCCCCCATGATCATTCCGGGGGTTAGGAGTTATCACTTCAGACAAAATGTGCCTGATTCATCATGATCAATTCAGGAATCGTTCAACCATTTATACCCCACACCCCATACCGTTTTAAAATGATTTTCAATCGGAAAGCCTGCCTGTTTGATTTTTTCCCGCATATTCCGAACATGGGAATCGACTGTTCGTCCGGTTGTATTTGAATCAAACCCCCACACCAGATCAATCAGCTTCTCCCTGGAAAACACCTGATTGGGATGCTTCATAAAATAGCCGATCATCATAAATTCTTTAGGGGTTAATTTAATCGGTTTATTTTGATAGGAAAGCACGTAACGGCTCTCATCCCATAGAAGACCATTTTGCTTCACATGGTCCGCTGGTGTCTGCCGTCGCAGCAGTGCTTCGATTCTGGCGAGCAGCACTGCTTCATCAAATGGCTTAGTGATATAGTCATCTGCCCCAAGCTTTAGCCCTTTCACGACATCTTTGTTTTGTTCCCGGGCGGTTACCATAATAATAGGGACATCAGAAAACTGTCTTATTTTCTGACAGAGCTCCCAACCATCCATGTCTGCCATCATAATATCCAGCAGTACGATATCAAAAACGTTTGTTTCGAAATAGGCCAGCGCTTCGTATCCACTTTGTGCTTTTTGACACATATAATGGTGGGGTTTCAAATACAATGCCAACAAGTCCAGCATTCGTTTCTCATCGTCCACTAATAAAACATTATGCATTCTCATCACCACGTTTTAGCTTAATCATGACACTTGTCCCTTTTCCCTGTTCACTATTGATCTGAATCGTTCCACCGTGCGATGCCACAATCTCTTTGGCAATTGCCAGGCCAAGTCCTGAACCACCGCTTTCTCTTGAACGGGATTTTTCCACCCGGTAAAGCCGGTCAAATATATGCGGCAAATCCTCTTCTGGTATCCCTTCCCCGTTATCAGTCACAGCAATATACACCGCTTCTTCAGTTTGAGTTGCCTGAAAATTCACTTCCCCATTTTTACAGACATGTTTCCTGGCATTATCGAGAATATTCAGCAGAACTTGCTGAAACCGCTCAGAATCTGCATAAACCATCACGTCTTTTGGTGGGTAGTTAACCGTAAAATGAATGGATGCTTCGGCCATTACCGGTGAAATCCGAACAGCTGCTGTGTGCATTAAATCATACAGGGGCATTTCCATGAGCTCAATGACAAATTTATTCTGATCCATTTTAGCAAGTTCAAACAGATTTTTGATCAATAACGACAAATGTTCAGTCTCTTCACGGATGATGGACGTATATTCACGCACTTCGGCTTCTGACATATCCTGCCGATTGATAATATCTGCATAGCCTTTGATATAGGTCAACGGTGTTCTCAATTCATGGGAAATGCTTGCCAGAAATTCATGGCGTTCCTGTTTCAGTCGCTCCAGGTCATCAGATAATTTTGATATGGAACGGGCTAATTCGCCGAGTTCATCTTTTCGGTCAGTATTGAGCGCAGCACCTTTTTCTCCCATACTTAATTGCTCAGCTGCGTATTTAATGCTGATTAACGGTGACGTTATCAGCCTGGAAAGCACCAGAATTGTGATAACGGTGAATGTAATTGTAATAATACCGGCGACGATAAATTGATCATTGAGCTGATCAACAACACGTTTGATATCATTCGTGTCTGCAAACATAAACACTTTCCCGTTCTCAGCACCATTAATATTGATCGGGCTGGCAGAGGCAATATACCGTTCATTATGCCATTGATCTTCTATGACTTGCCCCTCAGCAGGAATGGTCTGATTATTGTATTGACTGAGCAGGTTTTTTATCTCATCATCTATCGGATTGGAATTCACAATCACGTTTCCCTGTGAATCCGTAACGACAACAGCAAGGTCAGACGCTGATTCCATGATCCCGACATGTTCGAATGTCGCTTCCTGATGGCTGCTTTCCAGAACCTCAGCATGCGTATTGCCGCGTGCAAGTAAATTTTCGAGCACCTCATCAATCCGATCATCCGCCAGGTTTGTATGCAATATATAAAACAATAAGATTTCAATGATTAATAGAAACACAAAAAACAATGAACCAATTTTGAATGATAATTTACTAAACATAATTTGTCCTTTCATCGATCCAAGTCTCACATTCGGAAATCTGCTATCATTAAAATTAAACGAACCCTTCACCGATAGTCAATCAAACGGAGCAGAGTATTGGCATCTGTTATGATTTCCCCTGTAAAATCTTGCATCAAGTTGTCCGCATAATATATTTTACATGAAATTCGATATGTTTTCTTTAGGAGAACGGTTGAAAAAACCAGAAAATTACTCAAGAAAAAAATCAGCTTACACCTCGTCTTTCCGGATGCAGTAGTCAAAGGCCAGATTGGAGGAAATCGGCGAATGGCCGATTTCAGCATTGAAAACACCTCCTGAAAAACTACACTTTCTGAACTTGGGAGAAAAGCCGTTTAAGGGGATGTGAAAATCAGGGAAAGATAACTTATCTTGGACAACTCTGGTACCTGAAAACGTTGAAACGTCCGAGAGAAGCCTTCTCTTGGACAAAAATGCTACCTGAAATCGAGGAAGTGGCCGGGAGAAAATTTCAATTTGCACATGAAAAACGCCTTCCCATAGGAAAGGCGTTCATTATTAGGTCCTTTTGAATCAATGGCTTAAATTATACGCTGGCCCTAAAACAAATACACCTGTGCTTTCAGAGTAGCAGCTAAACTCGTGGCAGCTCCTGACACTATTTCAGAGAAACTGCTCACACTATCTGGTCCAGACAGGATATGAGCCGGGATTCAATATCTTCTGCAAAAGCTTTGAGTGAATCATCTCCTGTCAGATTAATGAGTGCAGTTGGTTTCGGCATTCCAACCTTTGTTTTCCCCTCATCACTGTACACAACGATTTTGCACGGCAGAAAATAGCCGACCATATGATTTTGGGTTAAAACTTCTTTTGCTGCCTGAGGATTACAAACTTCGAGAATGCGGTATTCCTGTTCAAACTCCAGCCCTTTATTCTCGAGTGTATCTTTCACATCGAAATCCCAGAGTACCCCGAATTTTTCTTCTTTTAAAGCAGATGCCAGCAATGTAACAGCCTCATCAACTGACTTGTTTGATTCAACGGTATAATGGAACATTTCATTCACTCCTTTACTGCCTTAATGGCATAGTGTTCTGCACCGGGATAAAACAACGACGTCTCAAACCCATGTTCTTTCAGTATACTTTCCATCTTTTCAGAAGGAATTCTGATTTTAAGCGGCGGGCCGGATTCCGTTTCAACTGCCTCCCAGTCCATTAACAGCAGCAATCCGCCTGGTTTAAGTATCCGTTTGATTTCTTCGATTGTCCGATCGATGCTTTCAACTTCATGAATGACAAATGAATTTAGGATTCGGGTCACTGAGGCATCTGCAAGCTGAATATTCTCAAGATCACTTACAACCGAAGTGATGTTTTCAATGTTTTCTTTTTTTGCATTCTGGTTCAGTCGTTCAAGCATCTCAGGTTCAATATCCACAGCGTATACTTCACGTTCAGTCAGCTTTGCCAGTGGAATGGTGAACAGTCCGGGACCGGCACCTAAGTCGGCAACCGTATCGTCCGGGTTCACATTCAAGTATTCAATCATTTTTTCAGGCTGTAACGTATCTTTACGTTCTTCACTGATTAATTTATCCGCATTTTTTGGATGAAACCGTTTATCTGTCAATAACATCACCTCTTATCAGCTAAGCTTAACAGTTTTCCAGGGCAAGAGCGAAATATATACTAAAAGAAATCCAGCCATATCTTCACCGCTGTACCCAGAATCAGTACAGCCAAGATGCCCTGCAATATTTTTGTATTGATACGCTTCCCGGTATTTGCGCCTAATGGCGATGCAATAAGACTGGCAACAATCATAATAATGGCGGGTACAAACAGCACCTGTCCGGTCAACAATTTACCTGCTGTCGAGCCAATCGATGAGATGAATGTAATGGCGAGTGATGAGGCTATCGTCATTCGTGTCGGAATTTTCAGGACCAATAGCATGATCGGTACCAGAATAAATGCGCCGGCTGCACCGACAATACCTGCCCCAATCCCCGTTACAAATGCCAGGCTTGCAGCGAGCCACTTATTAAACGTCACCTGATCAAACGGGATATCGTCAATTTGTTTTTTAGGCACAAACATCATGATGGCTGCGATAGTGGCGAGCAGCCCGTAAACGAGATTGACTCCATCATCTGACATAAAACGGGAGCCAAATCCGCCGATAAAACTTCCGATCAGGATGCTGATCCCCATATAGATGATGAGGTCTTTGTTCAGGTAACCGCCCTTACGATATGCCCAGACACCGCCGATCGTTGCAAACAGCACCTGAACAGCGCTGATACCCGCAACTTCGTGAGCTGTAAAGGCTGATAATCCCAATAACGGGGGAATATATAAGAGCATCGGATATTTAACGATGGATCCGCCTATCCCAACCATTCCGGAAATAAATGAGCCAACAAACCCAATCAGAAATAACACAATCATAAAAGCAAGACTGTATTCCATTTAACTCTTTCCCTCCTAAAAGAAGGGGACCCCAGCATTTGGGGTCTCCACTAAGCTTTTTTGATCCAGAATTTCAGCACGTCATCTTCTTCTGTCTGCTCAACCAGCTCATGATCACCGGATTGTGTCCATGCTGTCAAGTCACTTTTGGCACCTTTATCCGTTGCATGAACTTCCAGAATCTCACCTGAGTCAATCTCCTCGATCGCTTTTTTCGTTTTGACAACAGGCATTGGGCATGCCATTCCTTTTGCGTCTAATACTTTTGCTGCTTCCATCATAAGTTCCTCCTTGTAAATTTGTTTTATTTTTATAGATACGCAGTCTCGCATACACAGCATTTTTTATCAGACTGCCTGCAGGATCGTTCACGATCCTGCACGAATCTGCCGTATATAGCTACTACGGTATAGAACAGTGTTACTTATAAGCTTCCCGTTTTTCTCGCCGGAAATTTAACCGTGCACGGCACAGCGGTTAGGACCAATTTCCATTTCGCGTTGTTTCTCATCTTCAGGGTTCATCTTACCCATGTTCGTCTGCCGGATATTTTCGTGTTCATTCGGCTGTGGCGGCAGATTCTCGGTAACCATCTTACGGAACTCTTCTTCATCATCCACCTGCAAGCCGTTATTACGCTGATACAAATCACCAAGGCGGGCTTTAACACTGCCATCGTCAGTCAGCTCTTCCACAAACGAATAGTGTGCCGGCAATACAACCAGATCCTCGGACAGCTCCTTATAGCGGCTGTACAGGGTCTCACGCAGATCGCCCACCCAGTCATCAGCTTTTCCGGCCAGGTCAGGACGTCCGATTGATTTGACAAACAGAATATCACCTGTCAACAGATATTGATCATCGATAATAAGCGATGTGCTTCCAATTGTGTGTCCCGGTGAATAAAGCGGTTGAACTTTAATCGTTGAACTGCCAACCGTTATATCATGGCCTTCTTCCAGCGCTTCATAGTTAAATGTCACTTCCCTGGCATCTTTCGGCGGCAAATGATACGTTCCGCCTGTGTGTTCAGCAATCTGTCTGCCACCTGAAATGTGGTCGGCATGAAGGTGCGTATCGATGGTATGCGTAATGGTGACATCTTTCTCTTCGGCAAATCGCTCGTAAATATCGGTCATCCGGTTGGCGTCGATCACGGCTGCTTCATTTCCGGAAATGGCCATATATGATAGACAGCCTTTGCCAAGACGGACGAATTGATAAAGACTTCCGCCGTCATGCAGGTCAGCGATTTTCACCGGCTCCAGATGTTCACTCCAGGCTTTCATACCGCCTTCCAGGTCATAAACATTCGTGAAACCTTCTTCTTCAATCATTTCGGCAACCATCTTGGATGACCCGCCTTTGGCACAGACGACAATGACTTCCTGATCCTTATTCAGTTTACCCGCAACAGGATCAAGACCATCCAGCAGATTAAAATAGGGTTCGTTAATGACTTCGACACTGTCCCCTTCAATTTTCCAGTCATCAAATTCATCCGTGTTGCGGACATCCAATATCAGCGTTTCCTCACGATTAACGACACGTTTTGCAAGTTCGTTCGTTGTGATACTTTGTGACATGCTTTAGCCTCCCTTTGTTTAAAATGTCAGTGAGATGTCGGCGTCTTTGGCAAATTCAATGAATGATGCTGCGCCACCGACTTCAATCCCATCAACAAAATCGTCTTTTTCCAGATTCATAACGTCCATCGTCATTTGACAACCAATCATTTTAACGCCCATTTCCTGTGCCATTTCCAGCAAGTCGCTGATTCCCGGCACATTGGCTTTTTCAAACCCTTCCTGGAAGTGTTCTTTCCCTTCCGGCAGCGGCAGGTTTTTATGCGCTTCTTTATGAATCAGATTTAATCCTTCAAATGTGAAGAATATCCCCACCTCTTTATCAGATGCTGCGGCTGCGGTGGCAATATTGAATACTTTATACGCATCAAACATACCACCGTTTGCTGCAATTATCGCGACACGTGTGTTGTTATTTTCCATGATTGATTCCTCCTAAAAATTAATCGTTTGATTTCTCGGTTGGACCGTCCCAGTCGGACATGCCCGGTACAACATTTTTGACATTTTTAAAACCTTTGTCTGACAGCTTCTGAGATGCCAGATCACTTCGGCTGCCCGTACGGCAAATCACGTTAATTTCCTTGTCATCGTTGATTTCATCCATACGATCATCCAATTCGCCGAGTGGAATGTTGATGGCGCCCGGAATATGATGAAAGGCATATTCGGCTTCTTCCCGCACATCAAGAATCGTGATAGCTTCCTGACTGTTCACCTTTTGCCGCAACGTCTCAAGGTCCGTCACGTCATTAAATTTCTTTTCTTCTTTTGCTTCATCATCGCTTGCCTTTCTCAAGTAATGCTTGAGCACGCCGTCGTCTTCTTCCAGTGTGCCGATATACTGGTGGCCGGTACTTTCCGCCCACGCCTTGATATCGGCTGTGGAACCTTTATCGGTTGCCTGCACTTCCATGACCTGGCCCGGCTCCAAATTAACGATCGCTTTCTTTGTTTTAACGATCGGCATTGGGCAGGCTAGCCCTTTTGCATCCAATGTTTCGTTTGCTGTAATTGCCATATGAATACCTCCTTCTTACTTTTCAACGTCTCCATCCCAGGCGAGCATGCCGCCGTCCACATTGGTCACGTCATAACCCTGCTCTTCCAAAAACTCGCTGGCTCTTCCACTGCGTCCGCCCGAGCGGCAAACCATATAATAGTGTTTGTTTTTTTCAATTTCATCAAGACGATGTGGCACCTCACCTAGCGGAATGTGTTTCGCACCCGGAATTTTGCCTTGTACGACCTCATCATCTTCGCGCACATCAATAACATTGAAGCTCTCGTTATTTTTCACTTTTTTCGCCAATTCTTTCATGTCAATTTGTTTCATTCGTTGTCCCTCCTCATATTTGTTCCTCTGAATTCTGCTGTTAATAAAACTATTACGGGCAGGGGTATATAAAAGGTTAAATGAATAGGCTGATATTACCCTGTTCTGCTTCACCAACATATGCCGCAACACCGCCATAATTAATGTCATCGAGCAGTTCCTCTTTCTGCAGTCCGAGCAAATCCATTGTCATCGTGCAGGCAATCAAGTTAACATCCTGTTCCTGTGCCATCTCAACCAATTGCGGCAGTGGCATGGCATTATGCTTTTTCATAACTTTCTTAATCATTTTCTGGCCCATGCCGAGGTAATTCATTTTTGAGAGGCTCATTTTATCTGCCCCTCCAGGCATGATTTTCCCAAACATTTTTTCCATAAAACCCTTTTTAACTGGGGCATTATCTTCTTTACGTAATGCATTCAATCCCCAGAACGTATGGAAAATGGTGACTTCGTGATCATAAGCGGCTGCGCCATTAGCAATAATATATGCTGCCATTGCTTTGTCATAGTCGCCGCTGAATAAGACAATCGTTGTTTTCTTCTTATCAGACATTAAGATCCCGTTCCTTTCAATTGTTAAAATACATATACCTGTACGGGTATTTATAAAAGCAAGAAAAAAAGGTTAGCGATCATCACGTAACCTATTTATCATTCTAAGAGAATAACCTGCTACTGTCAACACCTTTATTTATCTGCTTTTAACAAGCAGATTGACAGCCTCTTTAACCAAATCTTCCGAGCTTTCACCTTCCTGCTTTTCGTCACGGATGCATTCGGCCAGATTCTGGCTGACAATTAGTGCAGCTGTACGGTCAAGGGCATTGCGAACTGCTGTCATCTGTGTAACAACATCGCGGCATTCCTTTTCTTCTTCCATCATTTTCATAAGCCCTCTGACTTGTCCTTCAATACGTTTAACACGGTTCTTAACATCTGATTCATATTGCATGATGGTCACTCCTTTCTTAATTCTTTCCGCATAAGATAACCAATAACGTTTATTCCTTTTTGTTTCAAAAATCGTGCGCCTATATTTTTACCTTCATAATCGGAGGCAACGATGACGACCTGCTTATCAGATGGTATTTCATGAACATACCGCCTCAGATAAGGTATGGGAAGCTGGTGTGCACAAGCGATCGGATCGCGGCAGGCCAGCTGAAAATCCCGAGTGTCGACAAAAACAATATCTTCCTGCTTATATGATACCGAATGTAACGGCATATTTCCAATACCCGCCACCGGAACATAGCGACGGTAAATAAATATAAATAACATGGCGAGTGCTGCGATTATTACCAGTTTCATGTGTTTCTCCTTCCAAATGAACTGATCCCATCATATACCCCGTAAGGTATTTTGTCAACATGTGATCAATATCACTTTACACCCCCGGGGGTTTATTGTATGATACTTTTATACCCCAAGGGGTAATTTGATAAAAGGAGAATGTGTTATGTCCAGAAAGATTTTGATTGTTGGTGGAGTCGCCGGCGGATCTACAGCTGCAACCAGGCTGAGAAGACTGGATGAACAGGCTGAGATTGTTTTGTTTGAAAAGGGACCCTACATCTCATTTGCCAATTGTGGCCTTCCCTATTATATAGGTGAAACCATCCAGGATCGAAATAAACTGCTCGTGCAAACCGTTGAAGGTATGTCTGCACGTTATAATATGAGTGTCCGTACGTCCAGTGAAGTAACAGCTGTTGACAGAAAAGCCAAATCTGTCATGGTCAAAAACGTTGATACCGGTGAAACGTATCAGGAATCCTATGACGACCTCATCCTGTCACCCGGTGCCCGTCCGGTTGTGCCGCCTATTGAAGGTATACAAGATGCTGAATCACTTTTCACCCTGCGTAACGTACCGGATACCGATCGCATAAAAGCTTATATTGACCAGCAGCATCCAAAACATGCTGTCGTTGTCGGCGGGGGTTTTATTGGACTTGAAATGGCCGAAAACCTGCACGATCGCGGATTGGATGTTACCATCATTGAAATGTCCAATCAGGTAATGGGGCCGATCGATTACGAAATGGCTTCGATTATTCATCGGCATCTGAACGATAAGGGAATTCAGTTAATTTTAGATGATGGTGTGAAAGCATTTGAGAATAATGGGAATAAAGTTGTGACAGGCAACGGTCTCGAAATCGAAACAGATATGATTCTATTATCCATTGGTGTCCGTCCTGAAAACGAGCTGGCGAAAAATGCCGGGCTTGCAATTGGTGAGCGTGGCGGCATTCAGGTAAATGATCTGCTGCAAACCAGTGATCCGCATATTTATGCCATAGGTGATGCCATCGAAGTCAATGATTATACGAACCAGCAGCCGACGATGGTGCCACTTGCCTGGCCAGCCAACCGGCAGGGACGTATCGCCGCAGATAATATTTATGATAAAAACACAACTTACAAAGGAACGCTCGGCACATCAATCGCTAAAGTTTTCGATTACACCGTGGCAGCAACCGGTAATAATGAAAAAACGCTGACCAGGCTGGGCATTTCATATGAAGTGGTTCATGTGCACCCAGCATCACATGCCGGCTATTATCCCGGTGCTGAATCGATTGCCCTAAAGCTTATTTTTGACAAGGAATCAGGTCGGATTTATGGGGCACAAGCTGTTGGCAAAGATGGTGCTGACAAACGGATTGACGTCATTGCAACAGCTATGAAAGGCGGTCTGACGGTGATGGACCTGTCAGATTTGGAACTCGCCTATGCACCACCGTATTCATCGGCGAAAGATCCGGTTAATATGGCCGGCTACACAGCCACTAACATTGTGGAAGGCATGGCAGAATCTGTCCAATGGCATGAAATTGATGCTATTACGGAAAATGGCGGCACATTGGTTGATGTCCGTAACCCGCATGAATTGGAGCAGGGATATATCGATGGTGCTGTCAATATCCCGCTCGATGAGTTACGCAGCCGTCTGACAGAAATTCCGGCTGGTGAAACGGTTTATGTCAATTGTCAGGCCGGCCTGCGCGGCTACATTGCAACACGTATCTTAGAGGAAAATGGCTTGAATGCCATTAATCTTGATGGCGGCTGGAATACGTATGCGGCCGCTTATGATAAATAAAAGCGAGCAGTAAATAATGCTGTTTGTATCAAACTGTGCCCTCTTATGTGAAGGGGGCAGATTTTTTTCAGCTAATCAATTCCTGGTTGGCTACTCTCAGCCTTTCATTAACGTGTTTGACGAAAGGCGCTCAACGTGCTATCTTTTGATGGTGATAATAAGTTTGCTCCTCCCCATTTTCCTATATCCTCTTGCCTCTCCTCAACAATAAGCTATTCTATATGAAAGGATTTTTTTATGACAGTACAAGAAGAAGTGACAAAACGACGGACATTTGCAATCATTTCACACCCGGACGCAGGGAAAACAACATTAACTGAGAAACTCCTGCTGTTTGGAAATCTGATCCGCTCGGCCGGCACTGTCAAAGGAAAAAAATCCGGCAAATTTGCGACATCGGACTGGATGGAAATCGAAAAACAGCGCGGTATTTCGGTGACATCCAGTGTGATGAACTTCCCGTACCAGGGTTATCAGGTCAATATTCTGGATACCCCCGGCCACGAAGATTTCAGTGAGGATACGTACCGGACACTGACCGCAGTCGACAGTGTCGTGATGATCATCGATGCGACAAAAGGGATCGAAGCGCAGACGATCAAGTTGTTTAAAGTTTGTAAAATGCGTGGCATTCCGATTTTCACCTTTATCAATAAACTGGACCGAGAAGGACGTGAGCCGCTCGAACTGCTGGAGGAAATCGAGGAAGTACTCGATATTGAAACCTATCCGATGAATTGGCCCGCCGGCATGGGCAAACGATTTCTCGGGACGTTCGACAGGCATGGGGAGCAATTCATCCAGTATAATGGGAATGAAGAAGAGACATATATCCCGTATGCAGATCTGGAAAAACCGGAGCATGAGGATTTGATTCGTGACGCGACCTATCAGTCAGCCAACGATGAGCTGGCACTGGTCGAGGAAGCGGGTGATGAATTTTCACTGGATGCCGTTCTTTCCGGGGAGCAGTCACCGGTCTTTTTCGGGAGTGCTCTCGCTCCGTTCGGGGTACAGACATTTTTTGACACATTCATTTCAATGGCGCCCGCACCAGCACCACGCAAATCAACTGAAGGCGTCATATCACCGGATAACCCGTACTTTTCCGGTTTCATTTTCAAAATCCAGGCAAACATGAACCCTAACCATCGTGATAGAGTGGCTTTTCTGAGGGTTTGTTCCGGCAAATTCGAACGGGGGATGAGTGTCAAACTGGCACGTACCGGAAAGCCGATCAAATTGGCACAATCACAGCAATTTGTGGCATCATCAAGGGACACTGTTCAAGAAGCGTATGCGGGGGATATTATCGGAATTTATGATCCAAACGCATACCAAATTGGGGATACATTATTGGAAGGAAATAATCTGTTCGAATATCAGGAACTTCCGCAATTCCCGCCTGAGCAGTTTCAGCACGTTACTGCCAAGAACGTCATGAAAGCCAAGCAATTTAAGAAAAACCGGGCAAAGTACGGCCCGGTCCTTTTCTCTCTTTCCAAGTTAGAGAATATCCGATAATTTGTATTCCTGTCCATGCACACCTTTATAATACTCTGGATACATCTCTCCTCCAC
>Ga0079226_10001619_pt1 | contig 17291 bp, 11 predicted proteins | sample Poulit2014_FD_76345 | JGI IMG/M metagenome (GOLD analysis project Ga0079226, IMG submission 76345) | Agricultural soil microbial communities from Georgia to study Nitrogen management - Poultry litter 2014 | ecosystem: Environmental > Terrestrial > Soil > Agricultural land | place: USA: Georgia...
ATCTGCCCACGGAGCGGGCCGGCAGCACTTCTTTGTCCATCGGCGACTATATGCTTGTTCTCGGCGGTGAAAGTGACGCCCAAACCGAAGCGCATGCCGAGGTTGAAGCGTTCGATACCCAGGCGGGGGAATGGCATTCGATGCCTTCCCTGAACCAGGGGCGCCATGGCACCCAGGCTGTAATCCTTGACGGGCAAATCCATATCGCCACGGGATCAAAAGTGCGAGGGGCCGATGAGATCTATTCGCACGAGGTCTTCGCCATTCCTGATTCGCTCTCATCCGGATCAGATTGACCAAAAGAACAGTTTGCAAAGTCTCTTGAGAGTTATTGTATAAATTAACTGCCTCTATGAAGCCCATAGAATATAAATAAGAAGACCCACCGGGAATCAACTGCTCAGTTTCGTATCTTTGGCGGGCTTAATGCATGCTAAAAAATATCGATTGCGATCTGACCCAATGGCATCATCTCCCTACGAACAAAATTCTACCGCGCAGAATATTCTGCTTATCGGCGGTATTGTTCTCATCGCCCTTAATATGAGGCCCGCCCTGGCCGGTGTAGGTCCCCTCGTCGGAGCTATACGCGATACGACCGGGCTTTCAAATACCATGCTGGGCTTCCTCACTGCGCTTCCGCTGCTTGCATTCGGTGTTCTCTCTACGCTGACCCCGCTTTTCGCCCGGCGGCTGGGGATAGAAGGAACGCTTGCAGTAGCGCTTGTTTTGCTGACCGGCGGTCAATTGCTGCGGGTCATTCCCACCAACGCAGCTCTTTTCGGAGGCACCCTTTTAGCTGGAATAGCAATCGCTTTTGGAAATGTGCTACTGCCCAGCATTGTAAAACGGGATTTCCCCAACCATACCGGTATTATGACCAGCGTTTACTCCGGCATGCTGGGACTTGGCGCCACCATCGCGGCGGGCATCAGCGTGCCCCTGGCATTTAACCTTAACTGGGGATGGCACTGGGCGCTGGGAGCCTGGGGAGTAGTGTCTGCCATTACCTTTATCCTGTGGCTGCCGCAGCTGAAGAGCCTGACCCTCCCCCGCCCTAAAAAAAGTTTTTTTACAGCATTAAACGATCTCGGCCATTCCGTGAGAGCGTGGCAGGTTGCCCTGTTTATGGGACTTCAGTCACTGGCTTTCTATGTCATTTTGGCCTGGCTGCCCGAAATATTGCAGGACCGGGGGCTCACGGCCAGTTATGCCGGATGGATGCTTTCCCTTTCCCAGGGGACGGGCGTACTGGGATCCATTCTCCTGCCCATGTGGGCCGAAAAACTGGACGACCAGCGGAGACTCGTATGGATGCTGCTCATCCTGGAGCTTGTGAGTCTTACCGGGCTGCTGTTCCCCGATCCTTTTTTAGTTGGACTCTGGGTATCGCTTATAGGATTTGCACTGGGCGGGAGTTTTGGATTGGCCCTGCTTTTTATCGTCCTCCGCACTTCCGATTCACAAACAGCTACGGAACTCTCGGGCATGGCGCAATCTGTCGGATACCTCCTGGCCGCGCTCGGACCCATCCTGTTCGGCGGACTGCATGATCTCACCGGGACGTGGCTGGTTCCCATCCTTTTCCTGTTTGTAGTTACTATCGTCAAACTTTTTGCGGGGCTGGGCGCCGGTCGCCCCCAAAAAGTCAACTGATCAGGCAACCTTCACCCGGATTTTCTTTCCTTTTACGCGGTTCCGGTTCATCACTTCCAGCACCTGGTTCACATGTTTTCCCGGAATGTCTACAAACGAGTGGTGAGGAAATATATCGATATTTCCGATTACATTACCGGGTACGCTGGATTCACCGGCAATGGCCCCCACTAAATCACCGGGATAAACATTATTCTTTTTACCCACATTGAAATGGACTTTAATCATTGCCTCCCCGTCATAGTTTGTACTCTTTGTGTCGGCTTCATCCTGCTGCGAGGGAGCGGCAGTGCTCTTCTTCAACAGAGCCGCGGCAACTTCTATCGTCGTGAACCGCTCATCTGTAAATGATTCAATCTGCTCGATAAAGGGACGCAGATTCCCCTTCTCCAGTACTTCGGTCAAATCATCCATCACTCCAGCCAGGCGTGTCTTTTGCACATCAGCCGCAGATGGCAGATCCAGTGGATTCAGCCGCTTCTTAATCTGCTTTTCTATCGTACGAAGCTGCTTCTTTTTTCTTTTGGTAGAAAAAGTAACGGCCATTCCCGAACGTCCAGCCCGCCCCGTCCGACCGATGCGGTGCACGTAATATTCTGGATCCTGCGGAATATCATAATTGAACACAATCTCGATATCATCAATATCAAGTCCCCGTGCAGCTACATCCGTGCCCACCAGAATATCGATTGCGCCGCTGCGGAATTTGGCCATCACCCGGTCCCGCTGGTTCTGACTTAGATCACCATTGATAAAATCGGAAGAATAGCCTCGCGAGCGAAGATCCCTGCTCACCTTTTCGGTCTTTCGCCTGGTGTTGCAGAATACCAGTGCCAGTCCAAAGTCATTTATATCCATAAAACGACAGACCGCTTCGGTACGAACAGAATCGCGCACTTCAACTACATACTGCTCAATATTCGGCGCCGTCATCTTCTTGCGCTCAATGGCTATGGTCTGGGGATTTTTCATATAGCGATTCATGATTTTCCGAATCCCTTTCGACATCGTTGCCGAAAACATGATGGTTTGTACGGGCTGGGCGGCGTAGGACAAAATTTGCTCCATATCGTCCCGAAAGCCCATGTTCAGCATCTCATCGGCCTCATCAAAAACGACCCGCTGCAATTCATCCAGTTTCATCGTCCCCCTGCGTAAGTGATCGATGGTCCGGCCGGGGGTTCCCACTACAATATGTGCGCCGCGCTTCAATGCTTTTATCTGTCTTGAAATGGATTGACCGCCATAAATCGGCACAACATGCAATCCATTCAGGTGTTTCCCGATCTTGATAAGTTCGCCCGTCACCTGGATAGCCAGTTCGCGTGTAGGACACATAATAATGGTCTGTACTTGCGGTATGCTGATATCGGTCTGCTGGACGACCGGAATTCCAAATGCCGCGGTCTTGCCCGTACCCGTCTGGGCCTGTCCCACGACATCTTTCTGCTGTAACAGGGGAGGAATACATTTTTCCTGTACCGGGGTTGGTTCTTCAAACCCCATATTGGTGAGTGCCTGAAGAATGGGCTGGCTGAGATTAAGCTCAGCAAAAGTTGAATCTGTCATAAAAAAGTATATTAGTAAATGAGTATTATTTAAACCTGACGCACACAAATATACTTATAGTATCAGCACAACATGCTGCCATCCTAAAACGCACTCAACGTGAGGCGCCGACAGACCTGAGAGAGGGATGTAAGAACCTGTTTAAAACGAATAGGTGGGATTCACGCAACACCAGATCGGGAAGATACGGATAATTATCCACAATACACAGCTAATTGCATCGCACCGTAAGACAACCTACCCTTCCCTCTCGCAATGCCTGCTCTGCCACTACCGGAACCGCCGGGAAACAGCTACTCCTCTCCCGGCACCTGTGTTGGAACGCCCTGTACTTCTGCTTCAACCTGTTTTTCCTTTTCAACGCGCGCCTGTTCAGCGGGACTCGCAAACAGGATAAACAGCCACTCTCTCCATCCCGTCGCTTTTTTCAAATCGCTCCAGATAGCAATAAATTCGTGGAATACCAGGTAAACGGGATTGTAGGAGTCCGGCGGCTTGGTAATGCCGTAATTCGGCGTATTCAGTTCGGGCTGGAACGTTCCGAACATCCGGTCCCATACAATAAAAGTGGAACCGTAATTTTTATCCAGGTAATGGTCGTCTTTGGCGTGATGCACGCGGTGGTGTGAGGGAGTGGTAAAAAAGAATTCTATCGGCCGGGGCAGCTTGTCGATAAGCTCGGTGTGGATCCAGAATTGATACAACACCGCAACCTGGTGACAGATAAAGAACGCCACCGGATGAAATCCGGCCAGCGCTACCGGCAAAAAGAAGATCACTTTAAAACCCTGTACCCACGACAGCCGGAAGGACACCGAAAAATTATACTGCTCCGAGGAATGATGCGGCACATGCGTCGCCCACCAAATGCGCTGCTCGTGAGCAATCCGATGAGCCCAGTACCGGCAAAAATCCAATAGAAAAAAACAAAGGATATACGACCACCAGGTATGAGGTATCCGCCAGGGCACCATATTATAGAAAAATAATACCAGCGCAAAAAGACTTACTTTCGTAATCGAGCTGACAATAATATTTCCAATCCCAATCGCTGTGGAAGCCCAAAAATCCTTGCTGTCATAAAGATCCCATTTCAGCCAGGCGCTTATCCCCCATTCGATAAAGACGAGGGCAAACATGACCGGCGCCGCATATATAATAATAGGCGGCAGTCCCATGGCCATAAGTTCTTCAATCGTAATAAGTTCGGGCATAGGAAATCGGGTTCTGAATTTATGATTGCTCTTTAAGCCTGGACGCAGGAGGTTTGACCGTTACGACAGGCAGATCAAGGTACTGCGCCACCTTCTCCGTGGTAGAACCCAGAAAGAGATGAGCCCATCCACTGTGCCCGTGCGTAGCCATTACTACGAAATCGGCATGATCGCGGGCATAGTTTTCAATGCCGACGTGTGCCGTGACCCTTTTCTCAATAACGGTACGGCTACGGACCGTGCGGGTGGAGGCCCCGTCCGATATTTCCAGCTGATTTTCAAAATCAGCTTCCCCGGGGATGATCCGGATATTCAATTTCTCGGTGGACAGATATTCTTCCATGCGTCTGATTAACACCTCATGGATATGCGCCTCCTCCGACTTGCCGGGATCCTGCTCTTGGTCATCATCCAGCGGACTGCCATAGAGTTCTTTTACGTGATAAAACGCAATTTCAGCCTCATAAATATCGGCGAGCGTAAGCGCCATCGGCAAGGCGGACAGGGAAATCATAGATCCGTCGGTTGGAAGCACAAGGCGTTTCTGCCGGTCGGACGGCGAATAAGTGTCGACGTTAAATACCGGAATAGGGGAATACCGGATCATCTGTTCTGCGGTTGAACCCCGCAGCAAGTGGGTATTGTGTTTGCCCCTGGAAGCCATCACAATCAGGTCATATGTATTTTCCCGGGCCCAGGCCAGTATTCTTGCCGACGGTTTCCGGCCGATCTTGCAGATCGCTTCGCCTTTGTGTTCCTCCTCAAGGTGGATATCCATAAGCTCATCCAGCTGCCGGAGGGCCTTTTGCTGGGCTTTTGGGTATATTTCTCCTTCCATATCCAGAGGGGCTCCCAATCTTGCCATGCTCTCCTGGAAATACTTCAGGGTAGGAATGATATGTATGAAATCGACGCGGGCCCCGAATCGACACGCAATCTCCTCGCTGTGTTTATATGCCGGCTCGGCACGATCTGAAAAGTCGGTCGGTACCAGAATTTTTTTTATTGGCTGCATAAGCAATAGGTTTTTGGATTTCCAATAGAACGTTATCCTTTCAGCCGTAAATAATCAAGTCCGATCACCATAATAAGTCCGATCACCATTCCCCATATGCCTTCGGCAAGATACTCTGACCGGGGGCCCCCGCCGGCCAGACTGGGCATATAGGGGTCGCTGTTTACCAGCTTTTGCTTGACCGTCAACAACTCGACCTTTTTTTGGGCTTCCTGTTCGGCATCGGGATTTAAGACCATTCCCAGCCGCTGAAATTCCGGTTGTTTTTTGTCGGGCGAATGGTCGCGCAATTCCTCCGCTCTTAGGCTGTTATAAGCGATCACTTCCTCCTTTGAGACAATTTCCTGGTAGGTGCGATCCTGGTACGGCCAGATCACATACAGCGAGCCGATCATAAACCCGATGAGCAGGGCCAGTGTTCTGGTCTCGTAGCGGTCTAACAGCCACGAAAGGACCCGGGTAAAAAGAGCCAGTCCAAAAATAATCCCCAGTCCGAATGGGATAAGCGTTATGATACCATTCAGGGTCTCCGGGGTGCCCAGCCTGCCGATTTCCGACAGTATAAAATCGTATTTGCGAAGAATAAGCAGGATATACGAGCCCGATATGCCCGGCAGAACCATCGCACTGATCGCAATCGCTCCGGATAAAAATAGAAATAAAGATGATTCCGGAGTTGCAGTCGGAACAAGGGTGACGATCCAGAACCCAATAAGCGTACCAATCACAATCATAAGTCCGTGAACCCAGTTAAATCCCTCGATAGCTTTTGCCAGCACAACGATGGACCCTACAATAAGCCCAAAAAATAATCCGTAGATCAATTCCGGATCTGTAAACATGAATACCTGCAAAGGCACCACTTTCGTAAAGAACAAGATAGCGCTGACGATACCAGAAATCAGGATAAACAAAAACTTCCAGTCCAGTCCGGCCAATGCTTCCCTGAATTTAAACGTAAAAAAGTGCTTCAAAAAATCAACATCAAAGCTTCGGATGGCGTCAATCAGCCGCTTGTAGATACCCAGGATCAGCGCCATTGTACCGCCGCTGACGCCCGGTACAACATCCGCCGAGCCCATGATAAATCCTTTGATTGCTAAAAACGGGGCTGTTTTCCAGGAAACCGGTTCGTGGTTTTTTTGTATAGGGGTCTGCTCAGTTTCAGCCACTTGGGAATGAGAATTAGGAGTTGAAATGAGAATTAGGAGTTGAAATAATCTTGGCTTTTTTGCCTGGTTTATTCACAAATAATCCAGGTTAGAAAAACAACGGCAAAGAATTTAAGAGTCGTAATTCAGAATTACCAATTATTCCTTCCAACTCATTCCCTGCATTCCTGTTCCCCGATAAGCGGTACAAATTTCTTATACCCTGCATCCCTGTTCCCGATTAGCGATGCAAATTTCTTATTCCTTCCATCCCTGCTCCCCGATAAGCGGTACAAATTTAAAATCACTGTAACGCTCCTCTTCATATTCATCCTTTCGGATTTTGATAATGCGAACCATCTCCTGTCTGTTCTCGTCCCCTACTGGAACGACCAGGCGTCCGTTTACGCTGAGCTGTGCCACCAGGTCGTCCGGAACCACCGGGGCCCCGGCGGTTACGACCACAGCGTCATAGGGCGCATAGGCCGACCAGCCCTTCGTACCGTCGCCCCATTTGGCATTGACATCATAGCCCAGTTCCCGGAGCGTGGCACGCGCTTTCTCATAGAGTTTCTCATGTCTCTCCACGGTATAAACCTCGGCGCCCAATTCACACAAAATAGCTGCCTGATAACCGGAACCCGTTCCAATTTCCAATACCCGTTCGCCAGGCCTGGCTTCCAGTAATTCAGTCTGCCGGGCGACGGTGTAAGGCTGAGAAATAGTCTGCCGTTTACCAATAGGAAGGGCCGAATCCTGGTAGGCGCGGTCCTGAAGCGCCGTATCTACAAAAATGTGTCGCGGCACCATCCGAAACGCATCCAGTACCCGCTCGTCTTTGATACCTTTCTTCTGAAGCTTGTTTACAAGGTCGTAGCGGCGTTGTTTAAATTTAGGATTATTGGCTTCAGATCCCCAATTTATCATGTTTGATACAATAGCTTTGTGCAGTCATTAACGATCATTTATAACATAAGGAACTTGAAGCAATAAAATTGAATTTTATACACCTTACTTTAAAATTATTTAACAATAGAAAGGCCCCATGAAAACATTTCTTAAAATCACAGCTGCTGTCCTGGCATTACTGTTTATAATTATTATCGGACTGAACCTGTATTTTACCAGCGACCGCCTTCAAAATATGCTCATGCCCTATATTAATGAATCGGTGGGACGCACGGTTGAAGCTGAAACCATGTCGATTACGTTATTAAGCACCTTTCCCAACCCGGGGGTGGAAGTGACAAACCTTGTCATACCCGGCGACACGGAAGAAGACACCCTGCTTTCGCTGAAGGAGCTGACCGTAGGGGTGGAACTATTTCCGCTTTTTCGCGACGAAATAAATTTCACTGAGCTCTCGCTCGACACGCCTCGGTTTACATACCAGGTTTATGCAGACAGTTCCACCAACCTCGACTTCCTGCTGGCCGCCGAAGAGACCGATACCGCCTCAACCGGCAGCTATGATATCAACATTCCCTATTTTGAAGTCAGCAACGGCTATTTCGGCTATCGCGATTTAACTTCCCATACTTCGGCAACATTAGATGATCTGAATGGCGACCTCTCCCTGAGCTACGCCGATTCCATCCAGAGCAGCATCGATATAGAGGTCGGCGGACTTTCGGCCGCGGTTGACAGTGCCAGTTATATTGACGGACTGCCGCTGCAGCTGACGCAAGAGTCCGTCATATACGCCGACCGCGAAGTGATCCGATTAAAGGAAGGCACTTTTTCCCTGCGCGGGCTGGAAATGGATCTGGCGGGCACCCTCGGCAACTGGAGCGAAGCCTTTACGGTCGACCTGCAGTTTAATTCCTCAACCGACAATTTTGGCAACCTGCTCGGACTGGTCCCCGAATCATACGCAGCGTCTCTCGATGAATTTGAATCCAGCGGCACCCTGGACCTGGGAGGGACAGTTCGGGGGATGGTGACCGGCGATTCCATTCCCCGGTTCGACATTCGCGTGAATGTACAGGATGGCTACCTGAAAGATCCGGATCTGTCGCAGCCCGTCGAAGATATACAAATTGCTGCCAGCGCCACCAACGAGCTGGTAACGATCGAAACATTTCATGCCGCTGCGGGCAGTAACGCGATTAGCGGTTCCGGTACATTCAACGAACCGCTGGAGGATAACGCGAGCTTTAATATGAATTTTACGGCGGATGTGGACCTGTCCACCGTACACCAGTTCTACGATATTGCCGAGATGGATATCGATCAGCTGGGCGGACAGCTCGATATTGACGCCAACGCGCAGGGGCCTCTTGATCAGCCGGAAAACATTTCTTTCGATGGTAACGCCGTTCTGGCTGACGGCCTGCTTAAATACCGGGAAGTACCCAGGGCGATCCAGGATATCAATGTCAATGCGACCGGCACGCAAGAACTCCTCGCCATTAAAAGCATGAGCCTGCAGGCGGCGCAGAATACGCTTTCCGCCGACGGAGAAATCCAACACCTTTTGGACGAAAGCAACCGGCACGTCACGATGAATACCAGCCTGGAATTTGACCTGTCGACGATCAGCGAATTTTACCCGATTGATGAGGATACGCTGCAGCTGGAAGGGCAGCTCACTGCCCAGGCTGCCCTGGACGGACAGGCCGATCAAATAGAACGCACCGTGCAGAGCGGTCGCATCAACCTGGAAAACGGGTTTGTCGATTACGGGGAGCTTGACTTCCCGCTTGAGAATATTACCCTGGAATCGACCCTTGAAGGTCCGCGCATGACGCTCGATCAGCTTACTTTTAATACGGGATCCTCGGATATCGACTTGCGGGGTTCGCTCAGTAATTATGTCGAGTTCCTGAAAGACGTAGAAGACCGCGATTCCACCCCGCTGCTGACGGGCGAATTCCGCAGCGGGTACCTAAACCTGGACGAGCTGATGGACTGGAGCAGCGAGGATACCACCTCGACTTTTACTCTCGAGCTCCCGGACCTCAACGGTAATTTCAGCGCCCGCATCGACTCTCTTACCATTACCGGGGTGACGATGCGCAACCTGCAGGCTGAAGCTACCTCGACGCCGTCCCAGATTAATCTCACCGAAGCCCGGTTACATTTGTTTGAAGGAGAAGCGAACGGCACCATGGTTTGGGAAATCCCGGACAACAAACCCTCTACCTTCAATTTTGAAGGGTCGCTGGACAACCTGCGCCTGGAATCGTTTTTCGAAGAATATCCCATTCTCGGACGCAGCAGCCAGTTCCACGAGTTCATTACCGGCACGTTCAGCTCCAGCGTGGATTACACTACCAAAATCGATACCGAGCTGAACCCCATGATTCCCACCACTCTTTTAACCGGCAGCTTTGGCATGAGCCAGGCGCAGGTGCAAGATCATCCGCTGCAGCAGAAGTTAGCGGGGTTCACCAATATCGATGCCCTCGACGATGTTGCCCTCGACCAGTGGGAAAGCGCGATTTCAATTGAAGATAATATACTCACCCTCTCCGATATGACCCTTACCAGCAGTGATGTGGGGGTGGAGTTAAACGGCACGCAGCATTTACAAACCGACAACATTGACTTTCAGGTTTCCCTCTTGCTTCCCGGACGATTTAAAAATGCGATTGCCTCGGTCATCACCAGCCAGGCTGCCAATGCACTTACGCGCGACAATGGCACTGTGATGGTCCCGCTGCGCATCACCGGACGCTATAGCAATCCATCTGTCAAGCCCGACCAGGCCGTTATCGAACCGATTATAAAACAGCATCTGAAGGATAAAGCCGGAAATACAATCAGGAACCTGTTTGGCCGGGGCAATGACCGGCAGGCTCAACCCGACACGGCGGCGGCTGATACCTCTTCGTGATGGGGAGGATCCAGGGGGAGTCTTCGGGATGAGACCGATCCGAAACTGCCCCTTCATGAAAGAACAATCCGGGCGAAACAGTCGCTCTCTGCCCTTTATCATGCGTGCTGTCAACTCTGCATGGTAAGCGTTATCTTAGCATGCGTTAGATATTCCAGTATTAAGCAATATATAGATGGACAACCTACATATTTACAACACTCTGAGCCGGCGGAAAGAACAATTTAAGCCCCTCGACGATGACGTGGTCGGGATCTACGTCTGCGGACCCACCGTATATGGAGATCCTCACCTGGGACATGCCAAAAGCTATGTCTCTTTTGATGTGGTGGTGCGCTACCTGCGGTACCTCGGCTATAAAGTGCGGTATGTGCAAAATATAACGGATGTGGGCCACCTCACCGACGATGCAGACCAGGGAGAGGATAAGCTGGAGAAGCAGGCTGCCATCGAACAACTCGAGCCGATGGAAGTAGCCGAAAAATATACCTACAATTACTTCCGGGACATGGACAGGCTGGGCGTTCAGCGCCCGGATATTTCCCCGCGTGCTACGGGACATATTATCGAGCAGATTGAGTTGATCAAAAAGCTGCTTGAAAAAGGCCACGCGTATGAAACCAGCGGCAATGTCTATTTTGACGTCTCCTCCGACAAAGATTACGGAAAGCTCAGCGGCCGGTCGGTGGAAGATCAGCAAAGCGGCACCCGTGTGGAAACGGCCAGTGACAAACGCTCCCCCGAAGATTTTGCTCTCTGGAAGAAAGCCGGCGAGGGACACCTGATGAAGTGGCCTTCGCCCTGGGGGCTGGGCTACCCGGGATGGCATGTGGAGTGCTCGGCGATGGCCGTCAAGTACCTGGGAACCCATTTCGATATTCACGGGGGCGGGCTGGACAACCAGTTCCCCCACCACGAGTGTGAAATCGCCCAGAGTGAAAACGCGTATGATCAACCGTTCGCCAACTACTGGATGCATAACAATATGGTGACTCTTGAAGGGAAAAAGATGGGGAAGTCGCTCGGCAATGCTATCTCAATGGACCAGTTTTTCTCCGGAGAACACGAACTTCTGAGCCGTGCCTGGAACCCGATGGTCATCCGCTTCTTCCTTTTGCAAAGCCATTACCGCAGCACTACCGATTTCTCGGAAGATGCGCTCGGCAGTGCTGAAAACGGGTTGCATAATTTTTTGGAAATGCTCCGGATCATTGACGCCGCGCAAAGCGGAACCGGCGCCGCCTACCCGGTCGGGAAATTAAAGTCTTCACTGGAAGCAACGATGAATGATGATTTTAATAGCGCTCAGTCCATTGCCCTGCTGTTCGAGGAACTCAAAAACATCAGGAAACGAATTGACGGGGACCAAACTCCTGAAAATATAGATGTGCTCAAACAATTTCTCTATGACTTTGTGGGCGGAGTACTTGGCTTATGGCCCGAGGCTGAGGCAGCGGCAGGCGGCGGCAATAAGACCAACGCTCTGGTAGAACTGTTAATCAACCTTCGCAGCGAAGTCCGAAAGGACAAGAATTTCACCCTGGCGGATATCATCCGGGACCGGCTGAGCGACATAGGTATCGAGCTGATGGATAAGTCCGGAGGCACTGATTTCAGGATCAGAAATGACTGAATGGATCCGGTGTACTACTAAAATGAAAGCGGGGGATCGCTCCCCGCTTTGGCGGACCTCGCTACTCATAAATTTTAACCCTCGCTTCACGATTCGCACCTAACTCTTATGCAACAATCAGAATATTTTGTATGGAGCGCCGACCCGATAGCTTTTAGCATCGGCACCCTTGACCTTCCCTTTCCCATCGCCGTGTGGGGTATCGTGGCAGCTTTTGTATTCATATATGCTGGATATCAGAAGTTAGTGCCGGACCAGCTCCCCGCGGGAAAAGAGCCGGAGATCCCCCCTTTAAAATTCTGGGGATTAATTATCGGCTCGTTTGTATTGGGACAACTGCTGTTTCTGGTGCTTCCCTCTCCCACCATCAGCGAGATCGGACCTATTGAGCCTCGCTGGTACGGGCTGCTTTTCGCTTCCGCATTTGTGGTCGGATACGTATTGATGCGCAAAATGTACACATTCGCCGATCGCACACAGGAAGAACTGGACAGGCTGTTGACCTATGTTATGGTCGCCACGATCATAGGCGCCCGGTTGGGACATGTGCTTTTTTACGACCCCGGGTTTTATTTCCGGTATCCCTCCCAGATTTTAGCTATCTGGAATGGGGGGTTAGCCAGCCACGGGGCGGCGATAGGCATCCTTTTGGCGATGTATCTATATATTCAAAAAGTGCGGGACATGAGCTTTCTCTGGATCGCCGACCGGGTGGTGATTGTGGTGGCTATCGGGGGAGCGTTTATCCGTGTCGGCAACTTTGTCAACTCTGAAATCATCGGGAAGCCCGCCGATTTGCCCTGGGCGGTCGTATTTGAAAATGCTCCGAGCCTCAGCGCTTCCGCACAGATGCTGCCGCGGCATCCCACGATGCTGTATGAAGCACTTCTTTGCGTGGCTATTTTTATCATTCTCTGGACCCTTTATAGAAAGTACCGTACTCGTCCCCCGGAAGGCGCCATTTTTGGCTTGTTCCTGGTCCTTCTTTTCAGTGGACGGTTTCTGCTCGAGTTTACAAAAATCAACCAGGCGGCATTTGCCAATGAATGGTCCATCAATATGGGACAGTGGCTGAGTGTTCCGCTGATCCTTGTCGGCGTATGGCTGCTTTACCGAAAAGTTACCTGGAGGAACCATTAACACAGCAAACAGCTATAACCGGCAGGCTGAGCAGTATGAAGCACGGTGGCAAAAGTATCTAAAACACACCCATCGTCAACTGGTCAATGAATTACGTCTTGCCGGTGATGATATTATTCTGGATGCCAGCTGTGGAACCGGCTTATTTGCCAGGTATCTTATTAAAGCCTCGCTCCCTTTTGAAAAGCTTGTGCTAAACGATATTGCCGCCGATATGCAGCAAAAAGCGATCACCCGCTTCAAAGACCGGCTGGACATTGTTTTCACGGCACAGCCTGTCCAGCAGTTACTCTTTGAGCCCCGTTCGTTTACTAACATTGTGTGCCTGAATGCCTTCCACAACTACCCTGACCAGCCCCGGGTGATGGATCATTTTCAGAGAATTCTGCAGCCCGGCGGACACCTTTACCTGCTGGACTGGAATAACAGCGGGGCATTCCGCCTCGTTAACTGGATCATAAAGCAAACAACCACGGAACACATCGACAGCTGCTCGCTGCATGAAATAAAACAACTGTGTTCCGACTCAGGCTTTCATGTTACCTCAGAAAAAGAATGGTATTTCCGCTACTGGAAGCTCCTTTTTGTTAAAGCGCAAAGGCTATGATACCACCCCATTACGAATTCAAATCAGCAGACTGGAAGTTCCTTTTTAATAACGTGTAAACAACGCTTCCCACTGCCAGCCCACCTTTGCCTAATTGAATACTTTGCCCTAAATTGATTCCGGATTACTCGGTAACCATATCCCATTCATCTAAGACAAGAAATTGTATGGAATCATTAGAACCTGAAATCCAGGATAACATTGACCAGTGGCTGAACGGCAATTACGACGAAGAGACCAAAGCCCAAATCAGGACAAAGCTTGAGCAGAAGTCCTACGAAGAATTGACCGATGCCTTTTATAAAGAGATGGAATTCGGCACGGGGGGCATCCGCGGTATCATGGGCGTGGGACCCAACAGGGTTAATAAATACACCTTTGGTATGGCCGCCCAGGGATTCAGCAATTTCCTGCAGAATACCTATTCTGAAGAACCTCTTAAAGTGGCCATCGCCCACGACTGCCGCAATAATTCCGAGGAGCTGGCCCGGGTCGTGGCCGACATATTTTCCGCCAATGATATTTATGTTTTTCTTTTCGAGGGATTGCGTCCGACCCCGGAGCTTTCTTTTGCCATTCGTGAGCTTGGCTGCCAGGGCGGGGTGATGCTTACCGCTTCCCACAATCCCAAAGAATATAATGGCTTCAAAGCATATGGTCCGAACGGGGGACAGCTGGTGGCACCTTACGATAAAAGAGTGATGGAGGAAGTCCAGCAGATCGGAAGCGTTGACAAGATCCGTTTTGAGGGCGTTGAAGAAAATATCGTATTGATCGGCCGGGAAATGGACGAAAAGTATCTTGACGCCATCGCTGAACTCTCCATATCGCGGGATGCCATCCGCCGTCAGAAAGATCTGAGTATCGTCTTCTCCCCCATCCACGGAACTTCGGGGGTGCTGGTGCCGCCCGCTCTTGAGCGATATGGATTTGACCATGTTTCCTACGTTGAAGAGCAGATGAGTTTTGACGGGGATTTTCCCACGGTCAAGTATCCCAACCCTGAAGAGCAGGAAGCCCTATCGATGGCCCTGGATCAGGCTAAAGAAATTGACGCCGAACTGGTAATGGCGGCCGACCCCGATGCCGACCGCGTAGGTATTGCGGTAAAGGATCATCACGGGGAGTGGACCCTGCTCAATGGGAACCAAACGGGAACGCTTATCATTAACTACATGCTTGACGCCTGGCAGCGAACGGGCAGGCTGAAGGGCGATGAATATATTGTCAAAACGATCGTCACTTCCAACCTGATCGACCGTATTGCAGATCATTACGGGGTTACCTGCTACAATACCCTGACGGGCTTTAAATATATTGGCCAGCTGATGACTGAGCTCGAAGACCGGCAGCAATTCATTGCCGGCGGGGAAGAAAGTTACGGCTACCTGATCGGCGATCATGTCCGGGATAAGGATGCCGTGGTCTCTGCAGTTATTATCGCGGAGATGGCAGCCTATTATAAAGATAACGGCAGCAGTCTCTATGAAGCTCTGCTTGCCATTTACAAACAGTACGGTTATTTCAGGGAACGCCTGGTTTCGGTTTATAAAAAGGGGCGGGAAGGAGCGCGCGAGATACAGGAAATGTTAGCCCGTTACCGGCAGCATCCTCCCGCTGAACTTGACGGTTCCCGCATTGTAGTCGCCAGGGATTATAAAAGCGGGGAAGAAAAGAACCTCGCAAACCAGACGGTTTCCGACCTTGATTTTCCAAGCTCCAACGTCCTTCAGTTTATCACAGAAGACGAAACCGTCGTGAGCATTCGACCCTCCGGCACCGAACCCAAAATAAAATTCTATTGCAGTGTCAATACCGGGCTTGATGATCAGGGCCGGTATGAAGAGCGCACCGAACAGCTTGAACAAAAAATGGACGCCGTGATCGACGATCTTACCGGGAAAACGTGAGTTCCAAAGGTACCATCACTGCTATGTAATCCTAATCTGAATTTCCGCCCGTCGCCCGGTTAGCCACATGCTCCGGCTCCGGCTATCCTTTTTACGAATTCTTATTACTTAATTTAATCGGTAAACGCGTTACTTATCGTATCATGAAGCACACGCTGCAGTATTCTGTTAAATTATTCGCGGGCATCCTGCTTTTCAGCGGGTTTCTCTTCCAGCAACCGGTTCAGGCTCAAGCGGCACAGGCCCAACCGGTCCAGGCCCAACCGGTTCAGGCCCAGCAGAAGGAGCGCTATTCGGATATTAAAGAGGCGCTCTATAACACCGAACTGCGCGGCTCTTCGGGACCCTCCAACGTCAACTGGATTGATAATGGGAACCGCTACTCGTATATGCAAACCAACGAGGAAACGAACACCATGGAAATCAGGGTCTATGACCCCGCCGCTGATGAGGATGAACTTATTTTCAACGCGGGAGACCACACCTTTCTCAATGCCGATTCGACCTTTGAATATTCTTCGTTTCAGTGGTCTGAGGATTCCAGTTATCTGATCTTTCAGTCTAACTTCCGCCCCGTCTACCGCCGGTCGGGAATTTCCGACTATTATCTCTACTCGATTGAAGACGAAACCCTCGAGCTGCTGGTCAAAGATGCCCGCACGGCGGAACTCTCGCCCGATGGACGTAAGATCGGCTATGAGCGAGGCGGGGATCTCTTTGTGTATCATCTTGAAACGGAAAAAGAGCGCCAGCTGACTGATAGCGCCGGGGAATACCTGTATAACGGACGTTTTGGCTGGGTTTATGAGGAGGAGTTCGGGCTCGCCCAGGCTTGGGAATGGTCGCCTGACAGTAAATATATCGCCTATTGGCAAGTGGACGAGCGTGAGCTCCCGATCTTCCAAATGACCGATTATGAAGGCCAGCACCCCGATTACGTAACCATTCCCTATCCCAAGGTGGGAGATAAAAATCCGAAGGTTAGGATCGGGGTCGTGGATGTGCAAACATCCGAAAAGCAGTGGATGGATACGCCCCGCGGAGGATATATCCCTCGGCTGTATTGGACCTCCGAAGAGGGACAACTTGCTATTGTCCATCTTAACCGCGCCCAGAATCACCTGAAATTATTTTTCAGTGACGCCTCTTCCGGACATAGTGAGCTGATCATGGAAGAACAGTCTGACACCTGGATCGATGTATTTGACTTTTTTGCGGGCATCAACCACCTGTTTTTCTTTCCCGAGGACCAAAACGAGTTTTTCTGGATTAGCGACCGGTACGGATGGAGCCATATTTATCGTTACGGCTACAACGGTCAGGTTAAAAACCAGGTAACCCGGGGTGACTGGGATGTAACCTACGTGCATACGGTGGATTATACCAGCGACAGGATCTATTATACGTCCACGGAAGTATCACCGCTTGAACGCCATCTTTATTCAGTCAGTTTTGACGGGGATAACAAAACGCGATATACCCGGGAAGAAGGAACCCACCGCGTACATATGAGTCCCAACAGCAACTATTACCTGGATCGCTATTCCAATACGTCGAC
>Ga0079226_10001620_pt1 | contig 17285 bp, 14 predicted proteins | sample Poulit2014_FD_76345 | JGI IMG/M metagenome (GOLD analysis project Ga0079226, IMG submission 76345) | Agricultural soil microbial communities from Georgia to study Nitrogen management - Poultry litter 2014 | ecosystem: Environmental > Terrestrial > Soil > Agricultural land | place: USA: Georgia...
CGCGGGGCGGCGCGGGCCGGCGGCGCAGACGGAGCAGGTCCGTCCTCTCCGTCGTCACCGCGGCCGCGTTCGTGGGACTCGTCGGGGGGATCGTCGCGGGACCGCTCATGGCGGAGGCGCAGCCGGGCGACCGCAGCGCCGACGCCGGGGACCGGACCTCCGATGACGGGGGCTCGGCTCCGAGCACGACCCCGGCGTTCGCCTACGACGACGTCATCCGCGCGTTCGACCTCGCCGCCGAGCACGAGGAGGTCTCCCGCATCGTCGTCTCCGGCACCTCGGTGCAGCTGCACGTCCCGACCTCGTCCGGCATGACCTATGACGTCGTCACGGCGGATCAGCAGGGTCGCGTGTCCACGGATCCCGGCGGCACGTACGGCGAGGGCGAGCCCGATGCACGATTCGACCCGTCGGCGATGGAACCGGAGGAGATCGCCGCGATGGTCGTGCGGGCGCCGGACGTGTACGCGGACACGACGGGGGAGGACGGGAACGTCGCGAGCAGGCTCGACCTGGGAGCCCCGGGCTCCGGCACCGCATACGCAGGGGTGGAACCCGGCGCGCCCGTGGCCCGGGTGTCCCTGGAGCTGGGCGACTACGGCGACGGCGGCGGCACCGTGACCTGGACGCCGGACGGCGAACGGGTCCTCGAGGTGCTCGCATGAGCGCGCCCCGCAGTCCGGAGATGCGGCCCGCGGATGCGCGGCGCAGGAGTCGGATCCGCCCCTCGCGGGCGGAGCGCGTGCCCTACACCGACGCCCTCGCGCAGGCGGTGGCGGAAGGGCGCCTCTCCCAGACCCTCTACGAGGAGCGCGTCGGCAGCGCGGTCTCCGCCGCATCCTTCGCGGAACTCGACGAGCTGGTCGCCGACCTTCCGTTCGAGCCTCCCCAGGAGACCGCCGCCGAGGCCGACCGGGCACGTCCGGGCCGGCTGCGGATCGCGGGACTGGCGGCGATCGGGGTGGTGACGGCGGGGGCGACGTTCGCGGCCGCGGCCGCTGTCGTCGGGGCGAACTCCTCCGCCGGATCGACGGGCTCCGCGACGGAGACCCGCGAGGAGGCGGAGCCGCCCACCGGCCCGTGGGAGCCGCCGCCGATCGCAGCCGAGCTCGATGCCGTCGCCCCCATGGACGTCACCACCGTGACCGATGCCCTGGACCGCGCCGCCGAGGCCGGTCTCACCGACATCGAGCAGATCGTCCTCGACGAGGACGCGACCAGCGTCATCGGTCTGGACGAGGGCGGCGAGCTCCGACAGCTCTACCTGCAGCCCCATGACGTGGGTGTCCTCTCCGAGGCGCGGGACGGCAGCGGGGTGCACCTCGACGAGGAGGCGCTCGACCTCGACCCGGCAGCGGCGATCGCGGCGGCGCGCGGGGCCTCGGACGCGGAGACGGACCAGGCGGTCCGCGCGCTCGTCGTCTACCGCGGGGACGGCTCTGGGGAGCGCGGGGGCGAGGACGGGAACCTCGTCCAGGTGTCCTTCTCCGGAGGGCCGGCCGTCACGCTGCGGGCCGACGACCTGTCCGTGCTGTGATCCCGGTGGGGACGCCGCGGCCCTCCACGGCGGCCGTGACCGCGCCGCGGGCTCAGGACGCGCGGCTGCGCGACCTGCCGGAGCTCTGGCCGGAGCCGCCGCGACCCGCGGAGTTCCCGCGGCCGCCGGTGCCGCCGCCGGATCCGCCGCGACGGCCTCGGCGACCGCGACTCCGGCCACCGCTGCCACCCCGGCCATCGCGACCTGAACGGCTCTGACCGCCGCGGCCCTGCTGCTGCGGTGGGGCCGGGGGAGCCGGCTCCACGTGCGGGGCGATCTCGCCGACCAGGCGGGCGACCTCGTCCGAGGCCGCGGTGACCGCGACCGGGGTGGCCTGGACCTTCGCCCTGCGCAGCAGCACCTGCGTGTCCTTGCGCTGCTCGGGCAGCATCACCGTGACGACATCGCCGGCGCTGCCCGCCCGTGCGGTACGACCCGAGCGGTGCAGGTACGCCTTGTGCTCCGCCGGCGGATCGACGTGGACGACCAGTTCGACGTCGTCCACGTGCACCCCGCGCGCCGCGACGTCCGTGGCGACGAGCACGCGGACGCGGCCGTCGCCGAACGCCGCGAGGTTGCGGTCGCGCTGCGGCTGGGACAGATCGCCGTGCAGGTCGACCGCCGGGATGCCCCGCTTCGTCAGCTGCTTGGCATAGCGCTTCGACTGGTGCTTCGTGCGGGTGAAGAGGATGCGCCGGCCCATGCCGGATGCCAGCTTCGCGACGAGTTCCTTCTTGTCGTCGTTGTCCACTTCGAAGACGTGGTGCGTCATCGCGGACACGTGCGATTCCGGTGCGTCGACGGAGTGCATCACCTCGTTGTGGAGGAAGCGGCGCACCAGCTTGTCCACACCGTTGTCCAGCGTGGCGGAGAAGAACATCCGCTGGCCGTCTGCGGGCGTCTTCTGCAGGATCCGGGTGACGCCGGGCAGGAAGCCCAGGTCGGCCATGTGGTCCGCCTCGTCGAGGATCGAGATCTCGACCGCGTCGAGCGTGAGCGCCCGCTGCTGGAGCAGGTCCTCGAGGCGGCCGGGGCAGGCGACGACGATGTCGACGCCGCGCTGCAGTGCGTTGATCTGCCGGTTCTGGCTCACCCCGCCGAAGATCGTGGTCGTGCGCAGGCCGTACGTCTGTGCGAGCGGGGCGATGACCGCGTCGATCTGGGTCGCGAGCTCGCGGGTGGGCGCGAGGATCAGACCGCGGGGACGCCGCGGCAGGTTCGCGGCATCCCGCTGCGCGCCCAGGCGGGCGACCATCGGGATGGAGAAGGCGAGCGTCTTGCCGGAGCCGGTCTTGCCGCGGCCCAGCACGTCGCGGCCGGTGAGGGTGTCGGGAAGCGTGTCCTGCTGGATGGGGAAGGCATCGACCTTGCCGTCGGCGGCGAGGGCGCGCGCGATCGGAGCGGGCACGCCCAGTTCGGCGAACGTGGTCGGGGCGGAGGAGGTCTGAGGAGCGTTGATGGAAAGAGGCCTTTCAACGTGCCGGTGCACGGTGCAGCGCATCAGGGATGACGAAGGACCATGCCGGGTCTGTGGGCGGGCACACCGGGTGGTGGGCTCGTTCGCCGCAAGGAAGGGGCTTCGGAAACCGGAACCGGCAGCACACACGGTTCGAATGACGAGGCGTCCAGACGACGCAGGGAACCCGTCGCCGGGTTCGCAAGTGCCTCCACCCTAGCCGAGAAGTCCCGGCCGCCGCCTTGTCGCCACCCCACAGTGACGGAGATCTCCCGCTACCGTGGAGCCATGACGGACACGACTGATCCTCCGACGGCGGATTCGCCGATGGCAGACCGCTCAGCGACGACGCGCATCCTGGTGGGCGTCGACGAGTCCGAGCACTGTGCGCGGGCGTTCGACATCGCCCTGTCGCTCGCCCAGCGTCGCGGCTGGTCGCTGCGGCTGGTCGGCGCCTACGATCTCCCGCCCTACGACTTCGAGGCCGGCGACCAGATCCTCGGCACGTTCCGCGACATGGCGTCGCAGGAGGCGTGGAAGCCGCTCGCGGACCTGGTCGAGCAGGCGGAGACCGCCGGCGTCCCGGTCAGCGCGGACGTCGTCGAGGGCAGCGCCGCGCACGTGCTGATCCGCGAGAGCGAGGACGCGGCGCTCGCCGTCGTCGGCAAGCGCGGCCGGAACCGCTTCGCCGGCCGTTTCCTGGGCAGCGTGTCCGGTGCGCTCGCGGCCCACTCCGCCTGTCCCACGCTCGTCATCCCCGCCGCGTGGGACGTGGAGGCCACGGAGACCCTGTTCGCGCCCCGCCAGGACCTGCCCGGAGGCGAGGCCGCGGCGACGGAGCCCGCCGAACTCGTCTCCGCCTCGGCCGCGGAGCGGGCGGATCGCCGCACGTTCGAGAACGTCACCGAGGCCCTCAACTTCGACGGCGACGTCGTCGCGGCCGTCGATCTGGGGGACAGCTCCGGTCCCGTCGCCGCCGGCGCCGCGGAGTACGCGGCGCTGACCGGCCGTGCGCTGACCCTCGTCGCGGCGGTCCCGATCACCGTCGGCGCCCGCTTCCCCTACCCCGGCCAGGGGGCGCTCGAAGTCCGCGCGATGCACGAGTACCGGGCCGAGCACCTCACGTGGATGACGGACACGATCCGCGAGGAGCACCCGGACCTCGACGTCCACTGGCGCCTGTTCGACGGGCCGCCCGCCGGTGTCCTGTCCGAGGCCACCCGCACCGCAGCGCTCGTGGTCCTGGGCACCCGCGGTCACGGGGGCTTCACCGGCCTCCTCCTGGGATCCGTGAGCCAGTCCGTGCTCAGCCGCACCGTCTCGCCGGTCCTCGTCATCCCGACGCCGGGCTCCTGACCGCACGACACCCCTGACCGCACGACACTCCTGACCGCACGACCGTCGCCGAGGTCCCCAGCAGACCCGCCGATGCGGCCCGAACCCGCTCGGCTGCGCCCGTCCCGGCCGCTGCGCCGGGCCCGGGAGCACCACCAGTCCTGTCAGCCCCGCCAGAAAGGCCCCCATGCCGCAGCCGCTCATCGTCCGCACCCGGGAGGAGCTGCGCGCAGCGACCTCCGGGACAGTCGCCCTGGTTCCGACGATGGGAGCGCTGCACGCCGGGCACCTGTCCCTCATGGAGCACGTGCGACCCCTGGCGGACACCGTCGTGACGTCGATCTTCCTGAACCCCACGCAGTTCGCGCCGGGCGAGGACTTCGACGAGTATCCGCGGACGTTCGACGCGGACGTGGCGAAGTGCGCCGAGGTCGGGGTCGACGTGGTGTTCGCTCCCACCGTCGACGTCATGTACCCCGCGGGCCTCGACGGGACGGTGCGGGTGGACCCCGGTCCGCTGGGCCGGATTCTCGAGGGCGAGCAGCGGCCCGTCATGTTCCAAGGGGTGCTCACCGTCGTCGCGAAGCTGTTCGGGCTGGTGCGGCCGGACCTCGCGATCTTCGGGGAGAAGGACTACCAGCAGCTGACCCTCATCCGCCTCATGGCCGATGAGCTGTGCCTGGGCGTCGAGGTGCTGGGCGGGGCCACTGTGCGCGAGGACGACGGACTCGCGATGAGCTCCCGCAACGGGTACCTCACGACCGAGGAGCGCGCGCTCGCCGGCGCGCTGGCCGCCGCGCTGCGTGCGGGCGCCGCCGCAGCGGAGGGAGACGCGGGAGGCGAGGATGTTCCGGGAGGCGGGGGTGCTCCGGGAGGCGAGGCTGCACGGGGAGGCGAGGCCGCCGCCCTCGAGGCCGCACGTGCCGTCCTGACCGAGCACGGCATCGAGCCGGACTACCTCGTCGTCACCGACCCGGACCTCGGCGAGGCACGTCCCGGCGAGGAGGGCAGGATGCTCGTCGCCGCCCGCATCGGAACGACCCGGCTGCTCGACAACGTCGCGGTGCGCCTGGGCGGGTGAGGCGACGCCGCACGGGGCCGCCCCGCGTGTGCGCGACCGCCTGGGGCGCATGCGCGACCGTCGAGAGCGCACGATGCGGACCATGCGAGCGCGCGGATGATCCGCATCGTGCGCACTCGAACTCGGGGGGATGCGTCCGGGGCTCGTGCACACCGCGTGCGCTCTGCCGCGGGGGCGGGGTTCGGCCAGCTCAGTGACGACTGCGCCGGCGCTCGCGCGGCAGCCGGGAGCGACCGCGCGGCCGCCCGCCGGTGGGTGACGGATCCGTCGCCCCCGAATCGGCCCGCCTCGTCCGACGCCGGGGTGTGTCGTCCCCCCGGGCCGCGATGTCGTCCCCCCAGGCCGCGGCGCCGTCCCCCTGTGCCGCTGCGCCGTCCCGTCGCGCCGCAGCCCCGTTCCGCCGTTCCGCTGCGTCGATCCGCGCTGCCGCCGCGTCCAGGCGGATGCTCCGGCCGTAGAGGACGTCCTCGGCGTACTGCTTCGCCTGCTTGTCGCTGGCCTTCGTGCTGCGGACGGGCAGCTGCAGATCCTCCTCCGCGGGCAGTCCCTCCCGCAGCTGCCGCATGCGCTCGATCTCGCTGTCCAGCTGCGCGCCGAACAGCAGGGTCGCGTTCATGATGAACACCCACAGCATGAGGATGATGACGCCGGTCAGCGCACCGTACGTCGCGTTGTAGGCGCCGAACCGGGACACGTAGAAGAGGAAGCCCAGCGTCGCGGCGATGGACACGAGGATCGCGACGAGCGCTCCGAGACTCAGCCAGCGGAAGCGGGAGCGCTTGACGTTCGGCGTCGCGTGGTAGAGCAGCGCGACGAGGAGGACGACGATGAACGCGAGCAGGAACCAGCGCGCCACATCCCAGACCGCCACGGCGAGGCCGCCGACGCCCAGCAGGCCTCCGACTGCCTGGGCGATGGGACCGGAGAGGACGACGACGAGCAGGACGACCGCTCCGAGGACCAGGATGAAGGCCGTGAGCAGGTACATCACGACGTTGAAGACGATGGGCCCGCGGCCCTCCGGCACGCCCACGACGGTGTTCATGGCGCGGCTGAACGCCTTCACGAAGCCCGACGCGGACCACAGGGCGATGGCGAGGCCCAGGAGCAGCCCCCACCCGGGCGCGGGGGTGTCGAGGACCGACTCCAGAGTGGGCCGCACGGAGCTCACGGTGTCGGAGGGGGTGACCTGCTCCACCTCGTCGAGCACCGACGTGATGACCGACCCGCCCTGTCCCAGCAGGCTGAGGATCGACACGAGCGCGACCAGTGCGGGGAAGACCGACAGGAGACCGCGGAAGGTGAGCCCGGCGGCGAGGTCGATGCACTCGTCCGCGACGAACTCGCGGAACGAGGTGCGGAGGACGTGGAACCACTGCGGCCGACGGTGGGCGGCGCGGGTGGGCGACGCGCGGGTGCTGTCGGTGCCGGCGCCCACCTCCTCGGTGACGGGGATCTGCGCGGTGGTGCGCAGCGCCGCATCGGGGATCTCCGCCGTGGGAGCGGTGCCGGGCGGTGCGGCGGGGATGACCGTCGTGGGCGCCTCGGCGTCCTCCGCGTGCGCGTGGGCGATCGAGCGGCGATCGCGGGGGCTGTGGCTCATGGGCGGTCTCCGGTCTGGTCTGCGTGCTGCCGCGGTCGGTCCGCAGCGGCATCGGGACGAGGCCGCTGCGGAGCCTCACACCCATATACAACCAGGTCGTGTGATGCCCCGGCGGCGTCTCGCGGGGAATCAGCGGCGTGTCGTGTCGCCGTTAGTGTGGGAGGGGAGACTCCCCGCGTCCGAACGAGGTGGACCGTGCGCCCTGCCCCGCTCAACCCCCTCACCCGCGCCGCGTCGCTGCGTGCGCTCGCCCGCACGTCGGCCGTCACCCCGCTCGACGTGCTCGTCGTGGGCGGCGGCGTCACGGGTGCCGGCATCGCGCTCGATGCCGTCTCACGCGGCCTCAGTGTGGGGATCGTCGAGGCCTCGGACTGGGCGACGGGCACGTCCTCGCGGTCGTCGAAGCTCATCCACGGTGGACTCCGGTACCTCGAGATGCTCGACTTCCCCCTGGTGGCCGAGGCGCTGAGGGAGCGCGATCTGCTGCTGACGCGCATCGCCCCGCACCTCGTGCAGCCCGTGTCCTTCATCCTGCCGTTCGAGAGCCCCCTGGCGGATCGCGTCTACGTCGGCTCCGGTGTGACCCTCTACGACGTCATGTCCGCCCGGGTGGGCCAGAAGCGGGCGGTCCCGGCCCACCGACACCTGAGCCCCAGCCAAGCGGGGGAGCGGTTCCCCGGGCTGTCCGCGCCGCACGGTGGGATCGAGTACTACGACGCGCAGGTCGACGACGCGCGGTTCACGCAGATGCTGGTGCGCTCAGCGGTGGGCCTGGGGGCCTCGGCGGCGAACTATGCGCGGGTGGTGGGCTACCTGCGCGAGGACGCGGGCGAGCCGGCGGCCGAGCACACCGGCCGCGTGGTCGGGGCGCGCATCCGCGACGAGGAGACGGGCCAGGAGTTCGCCGTGCACGCGCACGCGACCATCCTCGCCACCGGCGTGTGGACGGGTCAGCAGCAGGAGAGCGCCGGTGCGGACACGGGCCTGGAGGTCCTCGCGTCGAAGGGCATCCACGTGACGGTGCCGCGGGAGCGGATCGACGCGCCCGCGGGCGTCGGAGTCATCACGCGGACGGCGACCTCGGTCCTCTTCATCATCCCGTGGGACGACCTCTGGCTCATCGGGACGACGGACACGCCGTGGCGCGAGGACGTGGGCCGCCCGCTGGTCACGGCGACGGACGTCGACCGGGTGCTCGCCGGTGCGAACGCCGTCCTGGAGCGACCGCTCACCCGCGACGACGTCGTCGGGTCGTTCGCGGGGCTGCGGCCGCTGCTCCAGCCGGTCGACGGCGGGGGCGACAGCGCGAAGGTGTCCCGCGAGCACGCCGTCATGGCGGTCGCTCCGGGCCTCAGCGCGATCGCCGGCGGCAAGTTCACGACGTACCGCGTGATGGCGGCCGACGCCGTCGACTTCGCGGTGCGCGGCCGGTTCCCCCGGTCGCGATCGCGCACCGAGGACCTGCCGCTCCTGGGCGCGGACGGCGCGCAGCTGTCCGCCTCGCGCCGCTCACTGCTGCTGGCCGACCGCACCCTGCGGGCCCACGGGTGGGACGAGGCGCGGCTCGAGCGGCTGCTGGGCCGGTACGGCGGTCGGCTGGCGGACCTGCTGGGCCTGATCGAGGCCGATCCCGCTCTGGCCCACCCGCTCACCGGTGCTGAGCACTGCACCGCCGCCGAGGTCGTCTACGCCGCCCGCTCCGAGGGCGCCCTGCATCTGGAGGACGTCCTCCACCGCCGGCTGCGGCTCGCCTTCGAGGTCCCGGACCGCGGCATCGCCGCCGCTGAGCCCGCCGCCCGGCTGGTCGCACCGGTGCTCGGATGGGACGCGGAGCGGACCCGTGCGGAGATCGCCCGGTTCGTCGCCGCGGTCGAGGCCCGTCTGCGGGCAGAGGCGGCGGCGACGGACGCCGAGGCGGTGGTGGCTGCGCGGTGAGACTGCGGCGGGGGTGAGGTCGCGACGGGGGTGAGACTGCGGGGCAGAGTCTCAGTCTTGTCACAGACCTACAGTTCCACTGTGCGCAGGAGTAAAATCGTGACATGGACGACATGAGTGGATCGACGGTCAGCGATCGGGTGCTGGTGGGCGTCGACGGATCCGCCAGCAGTGCGCGGGCGTTCGAGGTGGCGCTCGCCGTCGCCAAGAGGCAGGGATGGGGTCTGCGGTTGGTCGGCTGCTACAGCGTGACGTTCGCCGATCACGAATCAGGGCTGACGGTCTCGGAGAACTACCGCCGCGCGATGGAGGCCGACGCGCGCCATCCCCTCGAGGCCTTCGCAGCACAGGCGAAGGAGGACGGCGTCGAGGCGAGCTTTGCGACCTACGACGAGCACGCGGCCGATTCCCTCGTGCGTGAGAGTGCCACCGCGCGCCTCGTGGTCGTCGGGAAGCGGGGCCGCAACAGGTTCGCCGGCCGGTTCCTCGGCAGCGTCTCCGCGGCCCTGGCCGCGCACGGGCACTGTCCGGCACTCGTCATCCCGGAGAAGTGGGAGACGCCGGATCCCAGCAGGATCTTCGCCCCGGGCCAGGACCAGCCGGGCGGCGAGCACGCGGCGACGGAGCCGACGGAACTGCTGTCCGAGTCGACCCCGCCCAAGCCCGCCGGGAGGGCGTTCCACAACGTGGCGGAGGCGATGAACTTCCGGCAGGAGATCGTCGTGGGAATCGACCTGGGCGAGCCGGCCCGCCGCATCGCACTCGCCGCGGCCCGCTTCGCGCAGATGTTCGGCCGGCCCCTCACCCTCGTGTCCGCCACACCGCTCAACGCGGACGCGTGGTACCCGAATCCGGTCGAGCACAACCTCGACATCCCCAGCATCCGGACGCACTACACGGACCACCTCGCCACCCTCGCGACGATCGTCCGCGACAGGCACCCGGACCTCGACGTCCACTGGCGGTTCTACGACGGGTCGCCCGCCGGGGTCCTGGCGGAAGCGACGCGGACCGCATCCGTGGTGGCGCTGGGCACGCGCGGCCACGGTGGTTTCACCGGTCTGCTCATGGGGTCGGTCAGTCAGTCCGTGCTCAATCGCAGCGTCTGCCCGGTGCTGGTCGTGCCGACACTCAAGAACGCGATGTGATTGCGGATTCCTTCGAGAAATCCCTTGTGGTCGTTGAAAAGTCCGTGCTACTGTGATCGTGGATTTCTTCCGCAGACTCTGAATAGCCGGAGTTCTGAGAATGATTCGCTCGGGTCGAACTCGAGCATTCGCGACGAATGAATGTCGAATGATCGGCATTGACGGTGTGCCTGGAAGGGGGCGAGAACCATGGAACACGACGCAATGACGCACGTGTCCGCGATCGGCGGTCCGTCCCTGGGTGCACTCGGAGGCGGGGCCCTCCCGATGCTCGCGTGGCGTTCTCACCGCGGGCACTCCTCTGCCGCACTGATCGGCTGACACGCTATCGGCTGACCCGCTGAGGGAGCGGCCGGTCGCCTGACGACGGTCGTCCTCCGTCTGCCTCGTCCTCCCGTATGCGCGGGGGTCGACGCCGGTACGGTGCCGGGAGCGGCAGTGCCGCATTCGGCTGGTTCGTTTTCGTTCCTTCGCGCCCTGCGCGTCTGCTCAGAGGTCTGCGCGTCCGACCACGGCTCAGCCTGTGAGCGGACTCGGCCTCTGTGTGAGCGGACTCGGCATCTGACCGGACCTCGGTGCACGAGCATTCCTGCGCATCCTTCTCATCGTTTCTGCGAGTCGTCGATTCTGCAGGTCCGGAGAATGCCTGCCGGCAGTGCCTCGAATGCATTCACTCCGTGATGACGGTGCATTTCGTCCGTCATTCTCATCGGGCTATTCGTCATGCCCGAAAACAGCTTCTGAGGATTCTTCATGTCTGTTTCCCACTCCTATCCGATACCCCACCGCGTCGCTCTGGCGGTCGGTCTCGCCCTCGTCCGCTGGGCGCGGAGCACGACCCGTTCTGCGGCACCCGTGCGCACTCCGACCCCCGCTGATCGCGGCCCTGCGCTCGACCACGAGACGGCGATCCGCCGCCACCACGTGGAGCGTGAGGTCGAGCGCGGGCGCCACGCAGCGATGCGGCGCTACCTCACCCTGCCCCACCAGCCCTGAGGCGACGGGGATCGGTGCACTGAGACCGGTGCACCGATCTCCGCTGCGGTGCCTGGTTCTAGGATGGAGCGCTGGAGTCGTCGGCGACCGTGTTCTCGTGAGACTCCTGCGCATCCATGGAAGACGAGGGGACGATGACGGACGAATCGACAGGCGCCGGAGCCGCGCCCGCGACGCACGACCGAGCCCGCACGATCGCGGTGATCGGCAGCAGCGGCGGAAACCTGCGCAGCCACGGCGGCGACGATCCCTCGCGACTCCTCGGCGATGTCGTGAAGCAGGCGACCGCGGCGGGCTTTGCTGTCGACGACGCGCAGTTCGTCGCGGCCGCGGCGTCGATGGACGGCATCCGCGCGGAGACCCCCGCCCAGCTGTGGACGATCTCCGCGGACGGTGTGCCGTACGCCCATGCCGCAGGCACGCTCGACGAGGTCAACACCGCCGCCCGCGCACAGGACGCGGCGCTCGCCGAACGGATCCGCGCGGGCGAGGTCGACGGCCTCATCATCATGAGCGCCGACCCCGCCGATGTGAACTCACGGACTCTCACCGCGGCGGCCGAGGCGGACCTGCCCGTCGCCGGCACCGGCGGCAGCTCGATCGCGAAGGCCCAGCAGCTGGGAGTCCGCCTCGTCTCCGTGTCCGGGACAACCGGCACGACCAGCTCCACACGCGCTGTCGCCTACGTGTCCGGCCTCGCACGGCACTGGTCGGTGAGATATCGGCCCGTGCTCGGCGGCACGACGAGCACACCAGGGGGCGCCGACCGCGCGGGGGAGGAGGGCCCCGCGTGGAGGCGGATCAGCATCCGCGGCATCATGGTCGGCTCGATCCCCGCGTTCATCGCACTCGCCCTCGTGCTCGCCCTCAGCCGGATCCCGGGCGCCGACTTCCTCTCCCCGGTCTTCGACCTCCTCCTGGCAGCCCTGCCGATCGTCGTGTCCGCCGTCGCTGCGCGGCGGGTCAGCGGGCTCGACGAGGTCGGCCTCGTCGCCGGTGCGCTCGCGGGGATCCTTGCGCAGGAGGGCGGGATCCTTGGGGGTCTCGTGAGCGGTGTGCTCGCGGGCCTCGTCGCGCCGCCCGTCATCCGGTGGACGCTCACGTGGAGGTTCCCCGCGACGACCGCCAACATCGTCACGGGTGCGGTGGCCGGCCTCGCCCCCGGACTCCTCGTCCACTTCGCGCTCGCCCCGTTCACCAGCCTGCTGGGCGACTGGGTGAAGTCCGGGATCGAATCGGCCGTCGACTTCAGCCCGCTGCTGGCCGGTGCGCTCGCCGGCCTCGTCATATGGCCGGCGATCATCGGCGGGGTCTACCACTCGGTGATCCTCCCGCTCGTGCTCCTCGAGATGGGGGAGAAGGGCCACAGCTTCTTCGGGGCGATCGACATGGTCTCGCTCGTCATGGTCTCATTCGGCATCACGCTGGCGAACGTGGTGCGCTCGCGCACGTCGGGTGAGCGGGCGCTCGCGGGATCCGGATCCGCCGTCAACGTCTTCTTCGGCACGTTCGTCGAGGCGTCGTACCCCTTCATGTTCGGCGACAGGCGGGTGCTCGCGATCGCCCTGGTCGCCGCGACAGCAGGCGGCTCGGTCGTGGGGATCACCGGCGCCGAGGCCTCCGCCTACCTCCCGGCGTTCGTCGCGCCCTTCATCTCCACGACCGCGTGGGGGATGACTCTCGCGATGGCGGTGGCGTTCGTCCTCGCGTTCGGCGCGACGCTGCTGGTGAACGTCATGGCGACGCGGAAGCGCCGCGAGACCGATGCGGAGCGTCAGCCGGCCTGAGTGGCGGCCGGCCTGAGTGGCGGGGTCTCCGAGGGCGTGCGCGACGCAGCGTGCGGCCGCCGGGACGGGACTTCCGGGGCGTAACCTCCGGGGCGGGACTTCCGGGGCCGCTCAGCGCTCTCCTCGCTGCGCCCACTCCTCGAGCACCGTCTGCCAGGGCGTCGCCTCCATGCCGTACCGCTTCGCGAGCACGCCGGCCTGCAGGACGCTCGGGCGGGCCCACAGATACGACTGCGCGGCGAGTTCGCGGACCATCGGGGAGCCCAGGCCGACCGTCCGCAGCACCCACGTCGGGATCCGTGACACCCTCGCCGACCCGCGATCCTTCACGCGTGCGGCGTCGGCGGCCATCTCGCGCTGCGTGAGCGCCGGCGCCGCGGGCACTGTGAGGACGGCGTCGCCGGAGCCGGCCAGGGCCTCGGCGTTCGTCGCGGCCAGGATCATGGCCCGCGTCAGGTCGGGGATGTAGGTGAACGTGCGCGGGGCATCGGGGTCGCCCATGACCCATGCGCGGCGTCCTCGTCCCGCAGGATCCATGACGAGCAGCTGGAAGACCGATGACTGCGCCTCCGCGGTGGGTCCGATGAGGTCCGCGGCCACGACGGAGAGCGTCCGGGCCGGATGTGCGGCGCGCGCGGCGAGCAGACGGGCGCGCACCTGACCCAGCGGTGACGCGGGAGCCGGCGCCGAGGTCTCCGCCAGTGACCGTGCGCCCTCGCCGAAGGCGTACACGGACTCCGGGAAGACGACCGGGATGCCGCGTGCGGCCGCGGCGTCCATGACCGCGGTCTCCCGGTGCGGCAGGTCCCGCAGCCATGCCCGGTGGTCGTAGGAGCTGTGGATGCAGTGGAAGATCGCCGTCGCCCCGTCCGCCGCCGCCCGCAGGAGTGCGGGATCGGCGGCGTCGCCGCTGTGTGTGCGGGCTGCGGGAACGGGCGTGGAGCTGCGGCGCAGCACCGTGGCCGTATGACCCGCGTCGGTGAGGTCGCGGACGAGCTGCGTGCCGATCTGACCGGCGCCGGTGATGAGGAAGTGCATGGCCGTCTCGATTCTGTGAGCAGTGATCTCTAAGTACATTAAGGACGCTATACCCGATGGGAAGAAGAAACAAGAGCAGTGCTCTCCCGATTGCAGGGGAGTCGAGACCTGGCAGACTGGCGGCATGGCGAGGATGACGCGCGGTGAGGGGTCGGGGAGCGTGCGCGGGGCCGTGCGGGGCACGCACGCGCATGCCCGGGAGCGGATGCGCGCAGGGATCCTGCGCGCCGGCAACGCCCAGCTGGACGCCCGCGGACCGGCGGCGCTGTCCGTGCGGGAGATCGCGCGGGATCTGGGGGTCGCCTCATCGGCGATCTACCGCCATGTCGCAGATCGCGACGCGCTGCTCACCCTGCTCGTCGTCGCCGCGTTCGACGAGCTCGGCGATGCCGTCGATCGCGCGCTCGCCGAGGTCGATGAGGACGGGGTCGCGCCGCGGGCCGCGCTCACATCGTCGCGGGCCGCCCTCACGGCGCTCGCCCGGACCATGCGCGCCTGGGCGCTCGCGCACCCGCAGCGGTGGGCCCTCGTCTACGGGACTCCGATCCCGGGATATGCGGCGCCGGCGGAGCAGACGACGACTCCCGGCACCCGGGCGATGGTGAGGCTCGCGGAGATCGTGGCCGCAGGATCACTCCCCGGCGATGCGGTCGACACCGCGAGTTCCGGCCTCGTCGATGAGCTGCGGACGAGCATCGAGGAGCTGGACCTCACGGCAGAGCCGGTCCTGCTCGCGGAGGCGATCGGGACGTGGTCGTCGCTGGTCGGCACCGTGAGTGCGGAGGTCTTCGGACAGCTCGGCCCGGAGATCGGGCTCTACGGTGCAGAGCTGCTCGACCGCTGGATCGCATCGACCGCGGCGCGGTTCGGTCTGGAGCCCGACGGACTGGAGCACGACGGTGCGGTGACCGACGGTCTCGAGCACGACGGTGCGGTGACCGACGGGGAGCGTTGAGCCGGCAGCGGTTCCGTCGCCGGTCAGACGCGGAAGACCGTGTGGCAGGAGGGCACGAGTGTGCGTCCCCGCAGCTCCTCCAGTTCGAGGATCACGGCTGATCCGGTGACTGCGCCGCCCAGTCGTTCGACCACGGTGCGGGCGGCGCGGAGGGTGCCACCGGTCGCGAGCACATCGTCCACGAGGAGCACCCGCATCCCGGTGAGGTCGCCGGAGGACTCGATCGCGGCCTCGGCGTACTCCAGTCCGTACTCGACCGTCACCTGCGGGTCCGGCAGCTTCCCGGCCTTCCTGATCGGGAGCACACCCGTCGCGGTCGCGGCCGCGAGGCCGCCCGCCATGACGAAGCCGCGGGCCTCGATCCCGGCGACGAGGTCGAAGGCCGGCGACCCGTCGGCCGCGCGGAAGGGTGCGGCCATCGCGTCGAGGACGTCCCGATAGGCGCGCGGATCCGAGAGCAGCGGCGTCACGTCCCGGAACAGGACCCCGGAAGCGGGGAAGTCCGGGGTCGTGGAGATGAGTGCGGCCGCGCGGGACAGCCCCGCGGCATCGCCGTGCTCGGAGGCCCTGGCGGGAACTGGGGCGGCGGCAGGGGGCGAGTCGGAGAACGGCGTCCGGGGGTGATCTGTCGGAGTCACGCGGACACTCTACGCGCCGTCACGTGATGGGAGTGCCCCCGTTGACGTGGAGCACCTCGCCGATCACGTAGCTCGACTCCGGAGACGTGAGGAACACGTACGCCGGGGCGAGCTCCGTGGGCTGTCCCGCCCGGCCGATCGGGGTGTTCGTGCCGAAGTGGGGCCGCGCCTCCTTCGGCTGCCCGTCGGAGACCTGCAGGGGAGTCCAGATGGGGCCCGGCGCGACCGCATTCACGCGGATCCCCGTCGGGGCGAGCTGCTGCGCGAGGCTCTTCGTGAAGTTGTCGATCGCCGCCTTCGTCGCCGCGCAGTCCAGGAGGTGCGGCGACGGCTTGTACGCCTGCACGGAGGTCGAGTTCACGATCGTGGAACCCGGGGGCAGATGGGGGATCGCAGCCTTGGACAGCCGGAAGATCGCGCGGATGTTCGTGTCGAACGTGTGCTGCCACTGCTCATCCGGCAGCGTCGCGACGTCCGTGACGGCGATCTGGCGGCCGGCATTGTTCACCAGGGCATCGAGTCCTCCGAGCGCCTCGGCCGCCTGCTCGATGAGCGATTCGCAGAAGCGGCCGTCCGACAGGTCGCCGGGGAAGAGGAGCGCGCGGCGTCCCGCGTCCTCCACGAAGGAGCGGATCTCCTGGGCGTCGGCCTCCTCATCGGGCAGGTAGGACAGGGCGACGTCGGCGCCCTCCCGGGCGAAGGCGATCGCGATCGCCGCGCCGATCCCGGAGTCCGCACCGGTGATGAGGGCTCTTCGTCCCTCCAGCCGTCCCGTGCCGCGATACGAGAGCTGCCCGCGGTCCGTCTGCGGGATCAGGGTCTGGTCGAGGCCCGGCTCCGGCTGGTCCTGCTGGGGCGGTGCGATGTCGGGGAACCGCGTGACCGGGTTCTGGAAGGTCAGCTGGTCGGTCGACGACGAGGGCGTCTGCGACGCGGTCCTCGGCGGTGTCGTGCGAGCCATGGGGTCTCCTTCGATACGGCGGCGAGCCGGTGACGGCAACGCTTCCCCACACAAGGTGTCCTGTCAACGGGGATGTGACTGCCCGGCAGCGGGTGCAGGCCTGCCCGCCAGCGGGGACCGGGCCGGGCCGTCACCGTCCCCCACTGCGGACACGCGCGACGGGCGTGACAGTCGGGCGCATAGAGTGGGAGGACGACCGGTTCCCGACTGAGGCGTGTGATGATGAGCGAGACCACTGGCACCGGAGCCGCAGCTGCGGACGATCCCGGAGCGGGCGATTCTGGAACGGCTGCAGCGCTTGCCCGTCGCGCACGGCGCCAGACCTGGTACGGGGCGAAGCAGTACGTGAAGACGGCCCTGAGCCATCCCCTCCTCCACCCGGTCCTCCGCGCCACCGCTCCGCACATCCCGCGGATCCGCGTGGGACGGCTGCCGGCACCGCGGGAGCTCATCGAAGTCCACGCCGCGGAGGGACGTGCCGACTTCATCATGCTGAGGCCCGAGCGGTGCGAGATCGCGAAGGAGCTCTACTGGGGAGGCGGCAGCCGCCCCGAGGCGGAGGACGCCTACGCGATCGACCTCGTCGTGCGCCTGGCCGGCGATGCCCGCACCTTCTTCGTCGTGGGCGCCTACACGGGCATCTTCTCGCTCGCGACCCTGGCGGCCCACCCGCACCTGCGCGCCCATGCCTTCGACATGGTGCCTCCGGTCGTGCGCATGCTGCGGGCGAACCTGGCGCGCAACGGCTTCGTGGGTCGGGCCGTCGTCCACCAGGCGGGGGTCGGGGCTCCGGCGCTCACGGCACGCATGCCCTC
>Ga0079226_10001621_pt1 | contig 17281 bp, 13 predicted proteins | sample Poulit2014_FD_76345 | JGI IMG/M metagenome (GOLD analysis project Ga0079226, IMG submission 76345) | Agricultural soil microbial communities from Georgia to study Nitrogen management - Poultry litter 2014 | ecosystem: Environmental > Terrestrial > Soil > Agricultural land | place: USA: Georgia...
GACCACAAAAGTCAACCCAACCCAGAACCAGGAACCGCACTAAAATTATCAAAATCAACAACCATGTCTCAACGCCCCCGTCTCCGGAACGCCCTGAGCACAAGAAATAACTATACACAGGTTGCTATCGAACACAAAATCGGCGGATTCGTTGCATACCAGGGTCTGGTTCCGCATGAATCCGCCGATTTTCAGGGCCAAAGTATGAAATTATCTCCGTCAGGGTGCGAAGTGAGACGCATGTCTCACTTCGTGATTTGTTCTAAGTTGATAAATCCGAGATTGCGCCGACCACGACGTACGACAAAGTATTTGTTATGGATAGCGTCTTCAGCGGTAAACACCTGCTCTGGGTCCTCGACTTTTTCGTTATTCAGATACGCTCCACCATCACTGACTGTGCGACGAGCTGCAGACTTTGATTTTTCTAGCCCAGTAGCAACAAGCAAATCAATAATTGTAGTGTTCCCTTCAAGCTCTGATACTTTTGCGGAGGGAAGTTCAGCGCCAGCGGCTTGTAGCGTGTAGGCATCAATAGACTTCAGTTCACCGCGCCCAAATAACGCTGCAGAAGCGTCAATTGCTCGTTGCGTTTGCTCTTCACCGTGTACTAATGAAGTAACTTCCCAAGCTAACCGCCGTTGGGCTTCGCGACGAAAAGCTTCTTCGGCAACCTTCTGTTCGTACTCGGCGATCTCGGCACGGGTTAAAAACGTGAAAACTTTTAATCGGTCAACGACATCAGCGTCCGCGGTATTGAGCCAGAATTGATAGAAGGTATATGGAGAACACATTTCTGGGTTGAGCCAAATCGCATTTCCCTCAGACTTGCCGAACTTCGTGCCATCAGCATTGGTAATAAGCGGAGTGCCAAAGGCGTGCACGTGTTGTCCTTCTACTTTGCGGACCAAATCGGTCCCTGATGTCAGATTTCCCCACTGATCTGAGCCACCGGTCTGCAACGTGACGTTGTGCCGTCGGTAGAGCTCCATGAAGTCCATACCCTGCAGAACTTGGTATGAAAATTCAGTGTAAGAAATTCCTTCGTCAGATTCCAAGCGAGACGCCACAATTTCCTTGCGAACCATGGTACCGACTCTGAAGTGCTTTCCAATATCACGTAGGAAGTCCAGGGCTGAGAGCCCACCGGTCCAATCAAGATTATTTACCATTGTGGCGCCATTATCACCTTCAAACGATAGATAATGCTCTATTTGAGCCCGAAGTGATGCAACCCAATTTTCCACGATGTCTCTGGTATTGAGGCTCCGTTCGGATGTTTGGCGTGGATCGCCTATGAGCCCAGTTGCGCCACCGACTAGGGCCACAGGATAGTGCCCTGCCAATTGGAGTCGACGCAACACCAATAGCTGTACGAGATGCCCAAGATGCAGTGACGCTGCGGTGGGATCGAAACCACAGTAGTAATTGATGGGTTCCCCAGCTAAAGCTTCTTCTAGCTTCGCCTCATCGGTAGAGACCTGCACTAGTCCCCGCCACTTCAACTCTTGCCAGATGTTGTCGAAGGACGAATCGTTTGTCTGTCGGCTCAAAAACTCTTCATTGCTCACGCTGAATAAATTACCAGTTTCTATCAGCAGTTATGAAAGATTGCCACCTATAAGTCTGCCAACCCGGCGGGTAGTTGGAGATCTGTGGCAGTGGTTAATATGGTGAGAGTTTGGGTAGCTCTTGTCATGGCCACGTATAAATTGCCCACCGAGCCGCCCGCCGCCGTCACTATATTCTGTGGTTCCACGAGCACCACCGCGTCATATTCTAATCCTTTAGCCTGCTGAGCAGATACAAGAGCAATGTCACGATACCGGCGTCGTCCCTCTCCAGTCCATACTCGATGAGCAAAATGTGTTTCGAGCAGTTGCTGAAACTGCCCACGGCATTCTGTTGCAACGATGACCCCTATCAAACCACCAGGCAGGCGTTGCAGTTGCGTATGTATCGCTTCAACTAACGCATGTTCTAAATGGGCGTTGTCGGTTCGTATCAGTTGTGGATCGTAGTTACCTGGGCGTAAGGCTTTTGGACGTGTTACTGGACGGCCCGCGCCAGTTGCTACATTCGCAGCAGCGTCAGTGATACGTTCTGGGGTTCTGTAATTAACGGTTAGTTCCGATAAACGCCAATTATTGCCGGTAAAGGGGGCAAGAACTTCAGACCAACTTCCGCTGTGGGCTGGGCTAGCTGCTTGGGCGAAATCACCGACAATAGTAAACGAACGCAGCGGTGACCGTCGAAATAACATCCGCCATTGCATGTAAGACAGTTCTTGAGCCTCATCAACAATAATATGCCCATAGGTCCATGTACGATCCGCCCTGGCACGCTGTGATACTGAAGCCCAGTTGCTTTCGGGTTCCTGAGCCGCAGCAAGCATTTGTGGGGTTACTACCCCGTCAACACCGATATCTTCTAACGTGAAATGAATATTTTCCAAGGCTGCTTCAGCGGTGTCTAAGTTTCGTTGGCTCAGTTTCTCTTCAGTTTCGGATGCGTCAGGGGCCAGACCATCTAAAAGCACAGCGGCTTCGTCGATAAGGGGCACGTCAGCGTCAGTAAACGGGGTCTCTGGATTTCGTAACAACGTCAATATTTGTTTGGCAGATAGCATCGGAGCTGCATCGACTAAATACTGTGGTTTTGACAGTAACGCGCGGACGAGTCCGGTTGCGGTCAGGGGCATCCAGCACATATTTAGTAAGCGACGAACGTCCATAGACTGACGAATTTCTTGTCGTAGATATGACCGATCGGCTTTATTAATGAGCCCGTCTGCACGTTTCGGGCTCACGATATCACGCATTTGGTCATAAAGCGTCCGTACCATGCGATCCACGAATACTTCGCGGGCTTGATTATATGGTTTTCCAGATTCTCGGGCATGGTTGATTGCTCTGCGAATTTGCACCGGACGAACACGTAAGTCAATGCCGTCAACGTGTACCCAAGTAGTTTGCCGAATCGAACGTTGGCGAAGACTGACCGCATTGGAGATAATCTCAGCCATTTCCGGGCGTCCTTTGAGCTCAGCGGCTACGGGATCTAGCTCAGATGTAGCTTCGATACCAGGATAGAGATTGCCAACAGAACTCATAACGACCCCGGTCTCACCTAATGACGGTAATACTTGATCGATATAGTGCATAAACGTCTCGGACGGACCCACCAATAGGACGCCATTTTTTGCTAAGCGCTCCCGATGAGTGTAGAGCAAGTAGGCAGCACGATGCAGTGCTACAGCCGTCTTGCCGGTGCCCGGTCCGCCCTGAACGACAAGTACGCCCCGCATTTGGTCACGAATGATTTCGTCTTGTTCTTGTTGAATCGTGGCAACAATATCACCCATAACACCGGTACGTGGGGCGCTAACCGCTGACAGCAGCGCCTGGGTTTGGCCTTTAGTACCATCGGCTTCCAAGACGTCATCTTGAAACGATTCCACTGTTCGGCCGCTCATCACGATATGCCGACGCCGAACTACCCCGAGCCGCTGGGCTGCGGTTGCTTGATAAAAAGGTGCTGCTTCAGGTGCTCGCCAATCCACTAACAACCGACTACGTTGCTCATCGGACAATCCGAGTCTGCCTATATGACGTTGTTGCTGGTCATCGGTATCCAACCGCCCGAAAACCAGCCTATCGTCAACCGCGTTCAGCTGATTGATACGGTCTTGGTATAGGGTTGCAAACGAATCGCGCTCAGACTGATTTTGCATTGAGCCTTGCAAACCTTGAGCATGGACCCTTGTGAGTTGTGCTTGTTTTTGCGAGCGCAATTCGTCAAGTCTGTCATACAGTGTCGCCACGTAATCTCGCTCGATAGTCAATTCGTGTTCGTACCACTTTGCGGTAGCAGTTGACTTGTGTTGGCCGGTCACCAAGGCTCCTTTACTGCCAGCGTTATCCTGCTAGCGCTCGCCTAACTTCGACCCTCTATTCTAGCGAGGTTTTAGCGTAGGCCGGTAGGATTTGTGGCCACGAACTCCCGAATTTCAGTGAGTTGACGCTTAAACTCTGTGATCTGTTGCTCCACAGCTTGCGGCGCAGTGCCGCCCTGCGATGATCTCGAATTCAATGAGCCTTCGGTGGACAACACTTCCCGTACCGCAGGGGTCAGATGTTCGGAAATCTTGGCGTACTCTGCATCGGTAAGGTCCCATAATTCCACGCCGCGCGATTCAGCAACCTGAACAGCTTCGCCGGCGAGTTCGTGTGCGACCCGGAATGGGACGCCCTGACGGACAAGCCATTCGGCAATATCAGTAGCTAACGCAAAGCCTTCTGGTGCTAGCGCAGCCATGCGATCGGTGTTGAACGTCAATGTCGCGATTTGCCCCGCGAAGGCTGGCAACAGCAACTCTAATGTGTCGGTGGCGTCAAATACCGGTTCTTTATCTTCTTGTAGATCTCGATTATAGGCCAATGGTAGAGCTTTGAGCGTCGTCATGAGGCCGGTGAAATCGCCAAGTAAACGGCCTGTTTTACCACGGGCTAGTTCAGCAATATCCGGGTTTTTCTTTTGGGGCATAATCGACGAGCCAGTCGAGTAGGCATCGTCCAATTTTACGAAAGCAACTTCTTTAGTCGCCCAAAAAATGATCTCCTCAGAGATTCTTGACAGATCCACTCCAATCATCGAAGCGATCCAGGTGAACTCGGCAAAAACATCGCGCGATGCGGTGCCATCGATAGAGTTCCATACGGAGTAGTCAAACCCTAGATCGTGGGCAACTGACAAAGGGTCTAGACCTAATGACGATCCTGCAAGGGCCCCAGAACCATAGGGGCTGACTGCTGCCCGACGATCCCAGTCAACAAAGCGTTGAAGGTCACGCAGTAAAGCCCAACCGTGTGCCAATAAATGGTGTGATAACAACACAGGTTGGGCATGTTGCAGATGGGTACGGCCTGGCATTGGTGCATAAGGATGTGCTTCCGCTTGGTCGATCAACGCGTCCACGACTTCTAACAAACGTGCAGCAATTTCTCGAGCGTGGTCGCGCAGAAACATGCGCCCCATCGTGGCGATTTGATCATTGCGGGACCGACCGGCACGAAGCTTCCCACCCAGGTCAACACCGGCCCGTTCCAGTAGGCCACGTTCCAGAGACCCATGGACGTCTTCATCCGATTCAGCTGCCACATATGTACCATTGAGTACGTCTGTTTCAAGTTGGTCAAGCGCGACAAGCATGCGTTGGAGTTCCTCATCGGTGAGAAGACCAGAACGGTTCAGCACTCTGGCGTGTGCACGCGATCCAGCGATATCATAGCGAGCCAAACGCCAGTCAAAATCAGTTGACTTGCTCAGAGCAGCAAGTGGAGCAGCCGGACCACCCGAAAAGCGCCCGCCCCATAGAGAACCTTCATTTGTGCCATGCGTTTGACCATCAGCCATCTTTGTAACCTTTTCGTATGTGAATGCCTAATTGCCTCAAAACTACCAATAAATGGTAGCCAGCAGAGTCTTGCGTCGTGTAATGCTGCGAAAATTAGTCATCGGCAAACATGATGTGGCCCAGACGTCGTTTCGCAAGCTTACGAAAGTCCGCCATCTGACCGGTACGAACCATAAAATTGTTTACACTGCCTGTATGACGGATAACCAACAAGATGATCAGCCACATCTCTCAGACGACCAAATTGCGTTTCTTAATTCTTTGTATGATTATGCGCGCGAAGGTAAGGTACAAGCTCTATCATCCGTTATTGACCAGGGCATTCCGGTAGATCTTCCCAATCATAACGGTGACACCTTTTTGATTTTGGCGGCGTATCGTGAGCAGTCTGAGGTAGTCAACGCGCTCATAGCCCGTGACGCCGACGTCAATGCTTTGAATAAACGTGGTCAATCACCGCTGACGTGTGCCGTTTTCATGCAGAATGAAGAGGTTTCACGATTGCTACTGGAGGCAGGAGCTGATCCTGAGCTGGGCGCGCAATCCGCTCGAGCAACAATAGCAGCCATGGAGTTAAAGCACATGGGAGAATTCCTAGACACGTACGAAACCCAGACCGACGACCCATCACCAAACGAACAATAACTCATCATCAACACTAGGAGCTAGTTTGACCCACACCATGTCACGACCCGACCGACGATTTGCTGCAACGGGTATAGGAGTGGTTGCTGCTTGGACCTTGACCGCGTGTGCCGGCGGCCCCCCGCCTCTAGATGAGATTTCCGAAAACGCTCAGCAGACTATGCATGATGCACAATCTATTAGTTTCACTTTGTCAGACCCTGATCATCTGCTTGACGATGAGCTCACGTCAATGGAATATTCCGGACAGTTTAACGAGACCAATTTCCATTTGAATGCTTCTATGAGCAACACCAACGTTGAAGCTTTGGTAGTAGACGAAGAGTCTGCTTTCATGAAATTCGAAACTGGTGATGAGGAACTTGATGCCCTGTTCGGGGTCAGTGAGGATCAGGAAGGCAAGTGGATCGAGGCACCTGAATCAGATCTCATCGGTGTAGAGGACAGCACCAAACAATTCGAAGAAATATCAAATAGTGTATTTGAGCTGATCAACAGCCTGTCCGAGGAAGAGCTTGAAGCGGTAGAAGTTGAAGAAGATGAACTCGACGGGAAGCCGGTTTATGTATATAAGGTTCCCGCTACCGGTGAAGTCGAAACGGAACTCGTCCCAGGAGCCAATACGGCTTCATTCTATTTCTTGCAGGACTCTGAGACATTAGTGCAACTTGATGCCAGCACCGATGACGAAACAGCGGTTTTCACATTTTCCGATTACGACAACGTCGACCCGGTCGAAGCACCGCCCGAAGATGAGATTGCAGATATAGATTGGGAATTTTAATCGTACTTCTTAAGAATGACACGTAGGTTCCCAGCGCTCGGGCATCACACGATGCCCCAGCGCTAATCTATTATTCGCCCGATGTCCTTGGTTCTTGTTCTGCATACCCGATAAAGTTTGACGCCAGGTCTGGTCCCCCATCGGCATCTCGGCTGACTACCATGATGGAATCATCGCCTGCAATGGTACCTAAAACACTAAATAGTCTCACTTGATCTATTGCTGATGCTAAAAATTGTGCAGCACCAGGTGGCGTTCGCAAAACGGCGATGTTTGCAGACCCTTCTGCAGACAGCAGTAATTCCTTACATAATGAAGACAGACGCGCCTCGGTGGTATCCGATGACGGCATAATTTCATAGGGTTCTGCCGGGACTTGATAGATAACCTGTCCAGCGTCCGTTCTAATACGGGTAGCTCCGATGTCCACAAGATCCCTTGATAACGTCCCCTGTGTCACTGACACGCCACGCTGCTCTAGGGCTTGAGCCAACTCGGCCTGTGAACGGATCGGCTCGCTGCTAAGAACAGCACGGATCTCATGTTGGCGGGCTGCCTTGGTCATCGGAGTGATCATATTTTTAAACTTGTATTCGCGATAGTTCAGCCTGTGGCAGGGTCAATGTCCCTGGAATTTCTGCTAAACCGGATGCATACAATAGCCAAGCGATCAGGGCCTTTTGGGCATGCAAGCGATTTTCAGCTTCCTCAAAGACCCTGGATTGGGCGCCGTCAATCACATCGGAGGACACTTCGTAGCCACGATAGGCAGGCAGGCAGTGCAAAAAGATTGCATCATCTGCAGCTTGGGCCATGGCTGGAGCATCCACAGCGTAAGCTTTGAAAAGCTTCAGACGTGCTTCGGTTTCATTTTCTTGACCCATTGAGATCCAGGTATCTGTCACCACAACATCTGCGTTGGATAATGCCGTGTGAGGATCTGTGGTTACGTGAACTGACCCCCCGGTTTGTTGCGCACGATGCTGTGCCCTTTCGACGATGCGGGCCTCGGGCAGATATCCCTCAGGTCCTGCAACCCGTACGTGCATACCGGCTGTAGCACCGCCAAGGAGGTATGAGTTCGCCATGTTATTGGCTGCATCACCAAGATAGGTCATAGTCAGCCCCTGGGTCGTGCCCTTTTGCTCACGCACGGTCTGCAGGTCTGCCAATACCTGACAGGGGTGGTAGTCATCCGTTAGTGCATTTACTATCGGGACACTAGAGTTGCTCGCAAGTTCCTCTATCCCGGACTGTGCAAAGGTTCGCCAAATAACGGTTGAGGCCATACGCTCAAATACCTTAGCTGAATCATAGATAGATTCTTTGTGTCCTAGTTGGGACTCACCTGGATTGATAATCAACGGATTACCACCTAGCTCTGCTAGACCAGCAGCAAATGAAACTCGAGTTCGCGTCGAGGTCTTATCGAACATTACGATGCCCGTTTGTGGCCCAGCTAGCGGCTTATAGTCATACGGGTGCGCTTTCATAATCTGGGCAAGGTTTAAAACTTCAGCTTGTTCTTCTGGGGCTAGATCAGTATCAACCAAAAAATGGCGTGGTGTAAGGGGCATGGTGCCGCTCCTTGTATTGGACTAAATTAGTTTGCGTCGGCAACTGTTTCAGCGATGATGTCGGGCAGATCACCTATGAGCGGATCGGTCTGTTCTTTTGTGATGATCAGCGGTGGCGCTAACCGCAGGGTGTTCTCGTCCGTTGCATTAATGATGTAGCCATAGTCGAGCGCTTTTGCTACAACTTTTGGAGCCAACCCCGCCGCCGGCACCGTTTTGCCCTGTTGGGTTAACACCTCAGTATCAAGTTCAATGCCTTGCCACAAGCCGTAGGCTCGCACAGTTTTGACGCTAGAGAGCCTTCGAAGTTTGTTTGCGAGATAGCTCCCAACCTCATTGACGTTTGCTAGCACATTGTCCGCTTCCATGGTCTCAAGCACTGCCAGTGCTGTGGCTGTAGCTAACGGGTTCCCCCCAAAGGTGGTGCCGTGTTGGCCCGCACTAAAAAGGTGCGAGACTTCCTTACCGAAGGTCACCAATGCGCCGATTGGCATTCCGCCACCAAGCCCCTTCGCCAGGGTCATAGCATCTGGCATAATCGGGGCTTCAGTACCGGTCAGTTCAGGGTTTTGGAACCCAAACCATGTGCCGGTACGTCCAATTCCGGACTGAATTTCATCAAAAATTAACAGTGCTCCGTGGGCAGTACAGCTGGATCGTACCTGTGCAAGATAACCGACAGGAAAATCTCGGACACCGGCTTCTCCTTGTACCGGTTCCATAATGACGGCCGCTACTGTGTCATCCATTTCGGCTTCTAGTGCCGAGATGTCTCCTGCAGGAACGAATGTCACCCCGCCGGGTAAAGGCTCAAATGGCTGACGATATTGCTGCTTCCAAGTAAGGGCAAGGGCCCCCATTGTACGACCATGAAAAGCATTTTCTAATGCGATAATCTTGTGCCGCTTACCATTAGTAGAGTGCCCGTAGCGCCGGGCTAATTTAAAAGCAGCCTCATTAGCTTCGGTACCAGAATTCGCAAAGAAGCATGCCCCATCAGTCGCTTGTGCAAGTTGAGTCAGGCGTTCGGCAAGTGCCACCTGTGGCAACGAGGTAAACAAGTTCGAAATATGCCCGAGTGTTTGGACTTGTTGGCTCAGTGCTGCCACCACGGCTGGATGAGCATGACCCAGGGCGTTTACCGCGATGCCAGCCAAAAAATCTGTATAGCATTTGCCATCAGCATCCCAAACATACACCCCTTCACCTTTGAGAAGGGCCCGTGCGGGAGTGCCGAACATATTGGTCATGGTCCGTTGGTAGCGATCCAAGAGATTTTGCGACAATGGGACTCCTATGGTGTGACTTGGGTTCCAACACCGGCAGTGGTGAAAATTTCAAGCAGCATCGAATGTGGTTGGCGGCCATCGACAATATGAGCTTGAGGCACACCAGCTTCAACTGCACTTAGACATGCACGCATTTTAGGAATCATCCCAGATTCCAGTTCATCAAGCATGTTTCGTAATTCATCAATGGTGATCGATGTAATAAGCGAGGCCGGATCTGGCCAATTGCCATAGAGTCCCTCCACATCAGTGAGTACGACCAGTTTGGCTGCGCCGAGAGCACCAGCCAACTCTGCTGCAGCCGTATCTGCATTGACATTGAGGACTTGGCCGGTTGGGTGACCGGTGTGTGGGTCAAATTCAGGCGCAACTGACGACACGACCGGAATCCGACCGTTTTCTATCAGACCGGTGATGGCATTGGTGTTAACCCGAAAAACATCACCAACCAGCCCAAGGTCGATAGGTTCACCATTAATGACGTGCTTGGTGCGGTGGGCTTCGAATAGATCTGCGTCTTCTCCAGACATTCCCACTGCATAGGTGCCGTGGGAGTTTATTCGGCCCACCAGTTGGCGCCCAACTTTTCCGGTGAGGACCATTCGAACGACTTCCATGGTTTCTTCTGTCGTGACTCGCAGCCCGCCACGAAATTCCGATGTGATGTCAAGTTTGTCTAACATGACGTTAATTTGTGGTCCTCCCCCGTGAACAACCACAGGGTGTATACCGCAGTGGTGGAGAAATACCATGTCTTGAACAAATGCTTCGCGTAACTGGTCAGAAACCATGGCGTTTCCACCGTATTTGATGACCATGGTGGTGCCAGCAAATTTTTGAATCCACGGCAGGGCTTCAATCAGCACCGCGGCCTTTTCGGCAGCCTTGGACATATCTCGTGTAGTAGTCATGTAGCTTTTCTAAGAAGAGTACTCGGCGTTTTCTGTAACGTAGTCGTAGGATAAATCATTGGTCCAAACTGTGACCTGATGATCGCCAGCTTGAAGATAAATATCGACGGCGACTTCACGATGATCAAAGCGAACTAGTCCCCGGTCTTCCCCTATACCGGCGTTGCGACAAACCATCACACCATTAACCGCCACATTAATTGTCGATGGGTCAAACTGGGCCTCTGTTGTACCCACGGCCGAGAGAATGCGACCCCAATTAGGATCTTTGCCAAACATTGCTGTCTTGAACAGATTGGAACGGGTCACTGCTCGGGCGACTTCTTCGCCGTCTTGCTCGCAAGCAGCACTGTGCACGGTGACCGCAATGTCTCGGGTGGATCCCTCCGCATCACCGATAATTTGACGTGCCAGCGACGCACAGACCTGGCGAATGAGCTCTTGAATCTCAGTACTATCAGGCACCACACCGGAAGCTCCCGAACACATGAGGATCACGGTATCGTTGGTCGACATACAGCCATCAGAGTCAGCCCGGTTAAAGGTGGTACGAACAGCCTCAGCTAATAGTTTGTTGGCTACCTCTGAGTCAATGACAGCATCGGTAGTCACCACGGCAAGCATGGTGGCCATGCCCGGCGCAATCATACCGGCGCCTTTAGTCACGCCTCCCACAGAATAACCACTACCACTGGCCGAAGCGACCTTATGGACGGTGTCCGTTGTCATGATGGCTTTTGCGGCGTCTTCGGCCCCATGCTCGCTAAGTGTGTCCACAGCTGTTTCAATTCCGTGGATCACCTTGTTCATGGGTAACCGCTCACCGATCAGGCCTGTCGAGCATACCAAGACATCCTGGGCAGCAAAATCCAAGGGTTTGGCCACAGCTTGAGCCATCTCGGCGGCATCCTCATCGCCAGGAAGTCCGGTACATGCATTAGCGCCACCCGAATTAAGAACAACTGCTTTAGCTTGGCCATCTTCCAAGACAGCTTGGGACCAACGTACCGGGGCCGCTGAAATTCGATTTGTAGTAAACACGCCAGCGGCATCGAACCGGGGGCCGCTATTGACCACAAGCGCGAGATCGAGATCGCCGGAATCTTTTAGGCCGGCAGCAACTCCACTGGCTGTAAACCCTGCTGGTTGTGTAATACTCACGGGGCCACTCCCAGGGTTGTTAGTCCGGTGTCTTCCGGGAAACCAAGTGCAATATTCATCGATTGCACAGCACCTCCGGCGGTGCCCTTGGTTAAGTTATCGACGGCCGCGACCACAATCACCCGCCCAGCTGCCTCATCTACGGCCAATTGCATCGCAACGTGGTTGGAACCCAACACGGATTTAGTGGACGGCCACTGACCTTCTGGCAGCACATGGATAAACTGCTCATCTGCATAAGCTTCTTCCCATGCAGCACGAATTTCAGAGACAGATACATCCGGTTTGAATTTTGCAGTAGCGGTGGTCAAAATGCCACGAGGCATTGGCGCCAGCGTCGGTGTGAAAGACACACTCACATCTTCACCAGCTGCCCACGACAATCCTTGGATAATTTCTGGTGTATGACGGTGCATTCCACCGACACCGTAGGGGCTCATACTACCCATGGCTTCAGAACCCAAAAGATGTGGTTTCAAAGATTTACCTGCACCTGACGTTCCCGAGGCGGCCACAATGACCACGTCGTCAGACTGGAGCACTCCGGCACTGAACCCAGGTGCAAGCCCTAGCAAGGACCCCGTGGGGTAGCAGCCTGGGACAGCAATACGCTTGGCCCCAACAAGTTGTTTGCGCCGTCCGGGCAATTCCGGTAAACCGTACGGCCAGGTACCGGCATGTGGTGAGCCATAAAATTTTTCCCACATGGGAGTGGATTCCAGCCGATGATCCGCCCCGGCATCAATGACTAACGTCTGGTCAGAGAGGTCAGCGGCGATCTCAGCTGATGCTCCGTGTGGAAGGGCCAAAAAAACGACGTCATGGTTCCGCAACACTTCAACGTCCGTGGGTTCAAGCACCCGGTCGGCCAAGGTATGCAGATGGGGCTGGAGTCCGCCAAGTTTTTGTCCGGCATTGGAGTGGGCGGTGATCGAGCCAATGGTCACTTCCGGATGTGAGGCCAATAGCCGAAGAACCTCACCACCGGCATACCCACTGGCGCCTGAAACAGCTACGCGAAAAGTCATGGACCCAGCCTACCACCAAAATATGCAGTACATGTAATAATTATGCAGGTTGGTGGATCTAGCGGGATTAGCCAACCGGAATGTAGCGTAGCACTATGACTCAAACTCCTGTTGAACTTCCAGAAAATATGTATGCCTCCGTAGTTTCCCAAGCTGGTGGTCCAGAAAACTTTCAGTGGCGCGAGGTCCCGGTCCCGACGCCTGGGCCTGGCCAAGTTCTGGTCGAAACGGCCGCTGCCGGATTGAACTTTATTGAGACATATCAGCGTTCAGGTCTTTATAGCGTTGAGTACCCGTTTATTCCCGGTAGCGAGGCTTCTGGAACGGTTGTCGCGTTGGGCGAGGGAGTAGAAAATATTGTCGTAGGTGACCGTGTAGCTACCGCTTCGGGGATAGCCTGTTATGCCGAATTTTTTATTGCCCCAGCCGATAAATTACTACCAGTTCCAGACACTATTGATCTCGTTGAGGCCGCCGCTATCCCCCTGCAAGGCATGACCGCTCACTACTTATGCCGTTCCACATATCAAGTCTCTGCAGGAGATACTGTGTTTGTCACCGCTGGCGCCGGTGGTGTTGGTCAACTACTGACCCAAATGTGCAAGAACTTAGGCGCGAGCGTTTACACTGTGGTATCCACTGAGGCTAAACGTAAAATTGCCTTAGATGCAGGCGCCGATGAAGTGTTTGATTACGATAATTTTGGTGAAAAGTTACGCGAAGTAACCCAGGGTGTTGGGGTCGATGTAGCCTATGATGCCGTTGGCGCAGATACCTTTGATACATCGCTGGCATCAGTGCGAACGCGCGGGATGATTGTATTATTTGGTGCAGCCTCCGGACCAGTACCACCGTTTGACTTACAACGTTTAAACGCTGCCGGGGCCTTGTTTACCACTCGGCCTAGTTTGGCACACTATACCCTGACTGGCGATGAAGTATCCTGGCGTGCTGGCGAAATATTCGGTTGGCTGGCCGAGGGCGCGGTGCGGCTCAGCGTCGATCAGCGTTTTGCCTTAGCTGATGTCGCCGACGCTCACCGTGCCTTAGAATCTCGTGCTACGACGGGCAAGACGGTACTTATTCCATAGCCGTGGCGCGCTCTAAAACATGGCCACTACGGAAGTACCGATCATACCGACGACGACAAGCAAGGCGACCACCGTAGTAACAGCTTGTTTGCGTCGTCGGCGTGCCCGGTCGCTCGGGTGTTCCGGTACCGGGTCGTGCAATTCCCAGGGTTGGCTCACCGAAGCACCGCCCCAAGTTCCGCTTCGGCAGCCGAGATAGCTGTCAGACGAGCCTGCGAAGCTTCATCTGCGGTTAGAGTACGGTCCGGTGCACGGAAGCGCAGATTAAATGCCAACGATTTCTTCCCCTCTGCAATACCTTGCCCAACGTAAACGTCAAAGAGCCCAATATGTTCAAGCAGTGCTCCAGCCGCTTTCTGCAAGGTATCTTGAACGGACGCTGCGGCAACGTCATCGTCAACCACTAGGGCAACGTCCTGATATGTTGCCGGGTAACTCACTACCGGTGTGGCTTCAACTACCGAAGGAGCTGCAGTGACCAAAGCATCTAAATCTAGTTCTAAGGCTGCCGTACGCTGTGGCAAATCCCAATCTTCAAGCAGTTTTGGTAGCAGCTCTCCAGCGTATCCAATTACCTCACCTTCTAGTACTAGTTCAGCAGTGCGACCCGGATGAAACGCTTGATGGCTGCCCTGTCGGATTTCCAACTCGGCACCCACGACATCGGCCATATCGAGTGCGATACCAATAGGGTCCTGCCAATCATACATTCGTGGAGTATGGCCAGGGCCGGGTTGAGAAACATGGCCGGCAAAGACTGCCGCAAGTCGATGGGGCTGGGCTGGTATCCCGGTTTCGATATCGGCCAGCACAGTCGCGGATGGTCGTATACCCAGCGGCGGAATTTGCGGGGTACCAATCCGTTCGCCGGGTAGGAATACCAATCCGGATTCAAATAGCGCCACATCACGGAATCCTCGTGAAATATTGCGGTGCAGCGTTTCCAACAGTCCCGGCAGGATTGTGGTGCGCAGCCAACCAAACTCAGAGGAAATAGGATTAGCTAGTTTTACCATAGCCTGTGTTGCTGCGGCGTGTTCATCAACGGATCCAAACACCTTATTGCGCTGTTCGGATACAAAGGGATAGGAAAGAGTTTCAATCAGCCCGGCCCCTGCCAATGCATTAGAAATTTGGCGGCGTAGCCGTTGAACGGCTGTCAATCCCCGGCCAGGCGGTGGAACCGGCAGGGTTGCTGGAATATGAGAGTAGCCAATCAGTCGTGCCACTTCTTCGACGAGGTCTTCTGGGATGGCCAAATCGGTACGCCACGAAGGTGGGGTAACTACAAAGATGGTTGTCCCATCGGTGTCGTCACGCTGCTGCGATACATGTGCCCCGAGTTCCACGAGCACTTGATTGATTTGATCCTCGGTGTAGTCATACCCGATCAGATTGCTGGGATAGTCTGATCGCAGCCTGATAATAGGGGTAGACGGTTGCTCGCCTACATCAGTAACGCCCGCATCTAAGGTGCCTCCTGCGTATGCTACGAGCAGCTCAGCTGCCCGTTGGGCCGCCTTATCGGCAATGGCCCAATCTACACCGCGAGCATTGCGCTTTGAGGCTTCAGATGGCAATTTATGACGGCGCTGGGACCGTGAAATAGATACCGGATCAAAGTTTGCAGCTTCGATTAAGATTTCCGTGGTGGTCTCACCGACCTCGGTGGCTAGCCCGCCCATGACCCCAGCCAAGCCGACGGGTCCTGAGTCATCAGTGATGAGAAGATCTTCTGGATGTAGTGTGCGGGTTTTTCCATCCAGTGTTTCTAACGTTTCGTCGGCATATGCACGACGGATAACAATATCGCCGCGAAGTTTTTCTGCGTCATAACAGTGTAACGGTTGCCCAAGTTCCAGCATTACATAATTAGTAATATCTACAGCCAAGCTGACCGGGCGAATCCCCGCTAGACGCAACCGAGCACTCATCCATAACGGCGTCATGGCGTGCGGATCAACATCATGTACTTGACGGGCGACAAACCGCCTGGCTCCAAAAGTGTCATGAATAGGTGCAGCGTCTTCGATGCGGACAGGCCAACCTTCAGCATTGGGAGCTGGTGGTTCAATAGCTTCTGCTGGGTCACTGAAGGCTGTACCGGTGGCATGACTGTATTCGCGGGCCACGCCACGCATTGATAACACGTAGCCGCGATCCGGGGTCACGTTAATTTCGGCTGCTTCATCATCCAGCTGTAACAGACTAAGAACATCGGTTCCAGGTTCTGGGTCTAAGCCCCATTCAGACAGCACCACAATACCGTCATGACTAACGCCAAGACCTAACTCTGCTTCTGAAGCAATCATACCGGCTGAGGTATGCCCGTAGGTTTTTCGTGCTGAGATTTGAAAATTACCGGGAAGTACCGCACCGGGCAACGCGACGATGACTTTATCACCGACTTGAAAGTTGTGTGCCCCGCAGACCACGCCCTGAACCCCTGTAGGGTCTATACCATCACCTTGGAGCACCTGTGTTTGCCCATCTGGCACGACTTGCACGTGGCACCAATTGATAGTTTTGCCGTTGGAGTGCTCTTCTGGCGTTTTTTCCAAGACTTTGCCCACTACAATTGGGCCGGTGAGCTCAAAGCAATGAACGTCTTCTTCTTCCAGTCCGACTTTGACCAATTCCGCCATGAGAGTTTCGGCTGTTGCGTCTGTTGGTAGTTGCGTGTACTGACGCAACCAAGACAATGGGATACGCATGCTGTGATTAAATCTCCATTCCAAATTGCGTCGAAAAACGCACGTCGCCTTCAATCATGTCGTGCATATCGGTTACACCGTTACGGAACATTAGTGTACGTTCCACGCCCATGCCGAAAGCAAAACCGGAATACACTTCCGGATCTATGCCAGCGGCCCGTAACACCTGCGGATGCACCATGCCACAACCGCCCCACTCAACCCATTGCGGGCCCCCTTTTGCGTTCGGGTACCATACGTCAAGCTCAGCCGATGGTTCCGTAAAGGGAAAGAAGTTTGGACGTAGCCTGATGGCAGCATCGATACCAAACATAGAGGTTGCAAAATATTCTAAGGTGCCGCGCAGATCAGCCATGGTAAGCCCCTTATCGACGGCTAGGCCTTCCAGCTGGTGGAATACCGGCGTGTGGGTAGCATCCAGCTCATCGGTACGGAATGTTTTTCCGGGCACTAGAATATATGTGGGCGCACCGCGTTCTAGCATGGCACGGATCTGAACCGGCGAAGTGTGAGTTCGTAAGACAAGGTGAGAGTCGGCCGGCTCCACAAAAAACGTATCTTGCATTTCTCGGGCGGGGTGATCGGGTTCAAAATTCAGTGCATCAAAGTTATACCATTCGGATTCTAATTCCGGACCCTCAGCTATTTCCCAGCCCATGCCAACA
>Ga0079226_10001622_pt1 | contig 17265 bp, 10 predicted proteins | sample Poulit2014_FD_76345 | JGI IMG/M metagenome (GOLD analysis project Ga0079226, IMG submission 76345) | Agricultural soil microbial communities from Georgia to study Nitrogen management - Poultry litter 2014 | ecosystem: Environmental > Terrestrial > Soil > Agricultural land | place: USA: Georgia...
CCTTCGTCTTGCCCGCGGTCATTCCACTGCCCCCTGCCCCGGATCACGATCTGGCGGCTGTGTTCTGTCCGGCATTACAGCTCCCTTGCTCGTCACTGCTGACCAAGATTATCAGTCAGAGCCCCCTATCGCCATAGCTTGATGAAGATTATCAGCGTGGGCATACGAGAGGGAAGGGCCGACGGCGGAGCGCACGTGGTCCGTCGGCTCACCACTGCTGGGGATGAGTCAGGGCGGTGGGCACCCACCGCAGCGTGGGTGCCCGCTGGCGCTACTCGGTCCGCATACCCTCCCGGACCGCAGCGACCATGCCGTCCAGGGTGTCCTGGTCGAAGCCGACGCCCCATGCGGTGAGTTTGCTCAGCGGCATCTGCCGGAACATGGCCACGTGCTCGGGCGCCGCCTGGCCACCGGTGTGCGCGGAGATTCCCTCGACGAGCGGTGCGATGACGGCGCTGCCCACCGGGTGGTCGAGCCATTCGCCGATCGTCGACTCCCCGCTCAGGGGTGGAACGTGGCCATCGCCGGCACTGAGTACCGCGGTGCGGAGCCGGATGTCACGGCTGGAAGCGCCGAGCTCGAGGACGTACTCACCAGTATCCACCTGCCACCGGTGTTCGCGCGCGTTCCACAGCGAGAAGTCGCGCGGCTCGAGGGTGAAGGTGATCCTGCGTGATTCGCCGGGGTCCAGCTCGAGGCGGTCGTAGCCGCGCAGTTCGTGCAGCGGGCGCGAGCCTGCCTCGCTGCGCACGTACAGCTGGGCGACCTCGGCGGCGCGGCGCGGGCCGGTGTTGGTGATGGTCGCGCTCACCCGGTAGCTGTTGGGGCCGGTCTCGCTCAGGTCCAGGTGCTCGTAAGCGAAGGTGCTGTAGGTGAGGCCGTGGCCGAAGGGGTAGGCGACGGGGATGTCCCGCGTATCGAAGTACCGGTAGCCGACGTAGATGCTTTCGCCGTACACCGCGACGCCGTCACGCCCCGGGAAGCTCAGGCGGCTGGGGGTGTCCTCCAGGCTCAGCGGAATCGTCTCCGTGAGGCGCCCCGAGGGTGAGGCAGCGCCGAGTAGGAGATCCACGATCGCGGTGCCGCCACCCTGGCCGAGCAGCCACCCGTGCAGCACGGCCGCTGCCCGTTCGCGCCACGGGCCGAGTTCGACCACCCCGCCGGCACTGAGCACCACGACCACCGGGGTCTCGCCGGCCACGAGTTGTTCCAGCAGGTCCTGTTGGACGGCGGGCAGTTGCAGGTGGGTGCGGTCGGTTCCCTCGGATTCTTCGCCATCGGGCAGACCGACGAACACCACGGCCACATCGGCCGAGGATGCCGCGGTGGTGGCCTCGGTGAGAAGCTGCGGGTCCTGGTTCCCGTCGAGGCGGAAGCCATCGGCTGCCGTGACGTGGTCGGCGCCGAGCCGCTCGATGAGTTCCTCGAGGGGGCGATGCAGCGTGGTGGGGTTCACGTGGGAGGATCCGCCGCCCTGGTAGCGGGGTTCTCGGGCGAAGGGTCCGATGACGGCGATGCGTCCCGGCGCCTCGGGTGCCAAGGGGAGCGTCCCGTCATTGCGGAGCAGCACGACCGATTCGCGCGCTGCCTCGATCGCCAGGGCGTCGCCCTGGGCGGCCAGGTCGCCGGAGATGCCGTCGCGCAGCGGGGCGGAGTCCGAGGAATCGGCACCCACCCGTTGGCGCAGCAGCGCGTGGCGGCGCACGGTGGACTCGAGCGCCTCGCTGGCCACGGCGCTACGTGTGGCAGCAGCAACGATCTGGTCATCGGTTCCGCTGGGTGGCATCTCCAGGTCGAGCCCCGCGTTTAGCGCGGCCACGCGATCGTTGACGGCTCCCCAGTCGGAGACCACGATGCCCTCGAAGCCCCACTCACCGCGCAGCAGGTCGGTGAGCAGCCACTCGTTCTGGCTCGCGAAGACCCCGTTGATCCGGTTGTAGGCGCTCATCAGCGCCCACGGGCGTGCCTCGCGTACGACGCGTTCGAATGCGGACAGGTAGATCTCCCGCAGCGCACGCTCATCGACCTCGGCGCTCACCCGGAACCGGTCGGTCTCCTGGTTGTTGACCGCGAAGTGTTTGGGGGTCGCGGCCACACCCTGGGACTGCACGCCCTGGACGAGTGCGGTGGCGAAGCGGCCGGAGACCAGGGGGTCCTCCGAGGCGTACTCGAAGTTGCGGCCGCACAGCGGTGAGCGCTTGATGTTCAACCCCGGACCCAGCAGCATGTGCACGCCGAGCGCCTGCGCTTCGCGGCCGAGGTGGGCGCCGACCTGGTGGATCAGCGCGTCGTTCCAGCTGGAGGCCAGGCCGGCCGCCGGTGGGAAGCAGGTGGCCGGAATGCTGGCGTTGATCCCGAAGGCGTCTCCCGCGCGAGCCTGGCGGCGCAGTCCGTGCGGGCCGTCGCTCATGGTGATCGAGGCGAGACCGGGCACCGGCGTGGTCGTCCAGGTATCAGCACCGGAGGTGAGCGCAGCCTTCTGCTCGGTGGTCAGATCGGCGGCTGCTGACGTGCTCGGGCCGGTGGCCTCCGCCCCGGGTCGCCGAGACATCGCGCTCGACTCGGCGGCGCCTCGCTGAGCGGCATTCGCCGCGCGTGCGACCGCACCGAGCCATGTGAGTGAGGGTTTCGGGTTGCGCTGGAACGAGCCTGATGCCCGGTCGACCGCGATCAGCCCGAACGTGGGCTCCCAGTTGCCCCACTCGTAGTTGTCCAACAGGGACCAGTGCAGGTAGCCGTGCACGGGCACGCCGTCCTCCATGGCGCCCTTCAGAGCCGCGAGCGCGCCCTCGAGATAGGCGATGCGCTGTCTGTCCTCGCTGGTGGCGATGCCGTTCTCGGTGACCAAGACGGGCACTCCCCCGGTGACGTCGAAGGCATGGCGGGCGGCTTCTCCGACGGCCTCCGGGTATACCTCCCACCCGGTCAGCGTGCGCGGCCCCTCGGCCGGGATGAACCCGTCGGGTCCGAACACCGTGCGGGTGTAGGCCTGCACGCCGATGAAGTCATCGCCGGCGGCGACCCGCAGGAACGCGTCTTCGACCGCCTCGCGGTAGGCGTCCGCACACGCCCGGCCGCCAGGTGCCGCCTGCACACATTGGTTGGCGACGCTCCAGCCCACCTGCACGCCGGGGTGGCGTGCGTGCAGGTCCTCGCGCACGGCGAGGTGGGCCTGCGCCAGCACGTCGCGGACGGTGGCATCCGGTGCGGGCAAGGCACCGCCGAGCCCGGTGTCGAGGCTGACCTCACCGCGCAGGACCCGCGTCATGATCGCGAGCATGTTCGGCTCGTTGATGGTGACGATCCAGCGTGCACCGGCCTCGATCACCGTCGCGATCGCCTCGACGTAGCGGCGGAACCGGTCCACGGCGTCCGGGCGTGACCATCCGCCGGAACTGGTGAACCATGCCGGGCTGGTGAAGTGGTGCAGGGTGAGTACCGGCTCGATGCCCAGGTCCGCGGCGTGGGCGACCATCTGGCGGTAGTGGGAGATCTCGGCCTGGTCGAACTCCCCCTCGGCCGGTTCGATGCGCGCCCACTCGATGCCGAAGCGGTACGCCCCCAGGCCGGCATCCGCGAGCAGTTGCATGTCCTCGCGCCACCGGTGGTAGCTGTCGCAGGCGTCCCCGCTGGGGTGGGTGATGGGGCTGTCGGGGGCCTGCTCGAGTGCCCACCAGTCGCTGTGCACGTTGCCGCCCTCGACCTGGTGTGCGGAGGTGGAGGCGCCGAGGAGGAAGCCCTGCGGGAATCGGACGTCAGCCATGGGGGTGCCTTTCCTGGTCGGGGGACGTGCTGGTCGGTGGGGCCACGTTGCTCGGTGAGGTCACGTTGCTCGGTGAGGTCACGTTGCTCGATGAGGCCGTGCTGCTTGGTGAGATCGGGCCGGCCGGTGAGGTCGAGGGGTGCGCGGAGGTGGCATGTGGGCTACCGGCCTCGAGGAGGTCCGTGCTGCGGTACCACCCGTGGAAACCGAGCGTGCTCCAGTGCGCCGCTGCGCGCTCGACGACGCTGCCGGTGCGGTCCGGGGAGGGCTGCTGGCGCCATGCGGCCTCCGCGACGAGGGCGAGCCTGGGCAGGAGCAGCAGGGCGAGGTCGTCGACGCTGCTGATGGTTTCGCCCCAGATGGCCGCTTCCACGCCCGCGAGGGTCGTCCCGGCAGGAAGGGCCGCATGTGGGTCCCAGCTGAGCAGAGCATGGGTGGGCGTCGGCGCGTATGCCGCGAAACCGACGCGCTCGATGGCTTCGGTCTGTGCACGACAGTGGCTCGGCTCGGCGTTATGCCGGTCCAGGTAGAGGGGGTTCTGTACGGACACGATCACCTCGGCCTCGCGCTCGGCGAGCAGCCGCGGGTCATCGGCGACCTGCGCATAGGAGGCTGCGACCGCACGAGCGACGTCCTCCATCCCCTCGGGCGCCTGACGCAGGATCGCCGCTTCATCGGGAATATCGGCGGGTGTCATCCACCACTGATACAAGTCGATGGCTGCCTCGGAGCGCACCCCTTCCTGCCAGGTGATCGCCTGCCTGCCCGTGGCATGTACGGCATCGGTGGCGGCGCGGATGAAGCGGTCGTAGGCTTCGCGTGGCATGCCGTACACCTCATCGCCGCCGATGTGCAGGTAGGGCGCGAGGAAGATCGCGGCAAGCTCGGCGATGGAGGCCTGTGCGAAGGCGAGCGCCTCGGGGTTGTCCGGGTCGAGGTAGGCCAGGGCCGCGTAGGGGAAGCTGCGTGCGGTCAACTCGGGGCGCGCCTGCGCAAGTGCGGCGATGTGCCCGGGAAGGTCGATCTCGGGGACGATTGCGACGAAGCGCCGCTGGGCATAAGCCACCAGGTCTCTGAGTTCCTCGACCGTGAACGGGCTCGCCCCCGGCGCCCTCACGCCGCCGACCGGTGCGCGCCAGCCCTCGTTATCGGTCAGGTGCAGGTGCAGCACGTTCATGCCGTGCAGGGCGAGCAGATCGACGATGCGCCGCAGCGTCGACACCTCGAGGGGATGGCGCACCGTGTCCACGCTCAGACCGCGCCAGGCGATCGCCGGACCGTCGTGACATGCGTGACCATCGCGGTCGGTCGGCGCCGTTTCCACAGCGCCCGAGCGCGGAGTCTCTTCGCCCTGATCGTCGCTCCCGCAAGCGTGGGGCGTCAGCAGCAGTTCGTGCACGAGGCCGCGAAAGGCACCCTGCGCGGTGCAGGCTCGCACCTCGAGGGCATCCCCGGTTCGCACACTCACGAAGCGTTCGTCCACAGGCTCACCGAATGGTGATCGCCCGCTCGCCACCGGGGCGCGTAGCTCGCACGCAGGATCGAGCCCGGCACGTACGTGCAGCGACGTCGTCGGGACGCCGAGGATCTCGCAGAGCTCGTTCATGCTCGTCACCGCGAGTTCCGCCGCCGGATTCATCGCAACGATGGTCATTCTGCACTCCTGAAGAACTCGGTGACAGTCTCGGCGAAGGCGACCGGGTTCTCGTTCTGTGCGCTGTGCGCGGCGTCCTCGATCACGGTGCGACGGGCACCGATCGCCTCGGCCTCTGCCTCGTAGCTACCGAGGGGCCAGGCGTCATCGTTCTCGCCGTAGATGACGTGTGCGGGCACCTCGGTCGCGGCCAGTTCGGCGGTGCGGGCGGTGACAGAGGAGAGGATGCGCGCGGTGCCGAGCAGGTTGTCCAGCGAGGTGGCCAACGCGCGCTGCCGCAGCATCTCCTCGCCTGCATCGGTGAACGGTTCGGCCGGAACGTCCGGGCGCATGCGGCGGGCACTCGGATTCGCGGCGAGTTGTTCGAGCCAGGCGAACTGGGCGCGGTGTTCGGGCGTCGCCACGATCGGCCCGCTGCCTGAGGAAAACAGGGTCAGTGAGGCGAAGATCGACGAGTCGCGCAGCACCGCTTCGCGCGCCACGATTCCGCCGAAGCTGTGTCCGAGGAGGTGTACGGGCCCACCACACGCCACGAGCGAACGGGCGATCGTGACCGCATCTTGTGCGAACTCATCGAGGCCGTAGGCCTCCACCCCCGCGGGCGCCGCCGAGTCCCCCTGGCCGCGCTGGCTGTAGGCGAGAGTGTTCCAGCCGCGGTCGGCCAGCAGGGGCAGCACGCCGAGGAAGTCCTCCTTGGAACCGGTGAAGCCCGGAATGAGCAGTACGGTGCCCCGCGCCTGCCGCGCCTGGCTCCACAGCGCCGTGAGTTCGCCGGCAGGCGCCTGAACCACACAGGTCTCTACCCCGGTGGGCACCGGCTGTGGCCCAAAGGCGGCGTGCGGGGCGAAGCGCCTAGCCATCGTCATCGCACTCGCTTAATAGGAATGAAGAACACGATGCACAACAGCCCTAGCACACCAGCGGTGATGAACAGCCCGACGTAGCCGATGATGCCGATGAGCAGTGCCCCGAGACCGCCGCCGATCACTCCGGAGAGGGTGTTGGTGGTGTTGAGGAAGCCGAGGTCACGTGCCGCGGTCTCCTTATTCGGCAGGATTTCCACCATGATCGCCTGGTCGACCGAGCTGAAAGCTCCGAATGCGAATGCCGCAAGGCCCACGTTGACGAACAGCACCCATGTCTCGGTGCTCAGCAGCAGCACCGTGGTGGATAGTGCGAAGACCACGGCGCTGACCATTGCCGGGGCCTTGCGTCGCCGCAGCTTGTCCGAGAGCGGGCCGGCGATCATGGTGGAGATGAGGGATCCGATTGCGAGCACGATGCCGAGCAGTGCGGCGGTGGATGCAGCGGTCTTGAGCGGCAGTTCGAAGTGGTAGATGAGCTGCTGGGTCTGCGTTTGCACGAGCAGCATGAGACCCACCATGAAAACGAGGCGGCCGAGGTAGACGAACCAGAACTGCTTGTCCTTCGGGGGCCGGAAGCCGGCGAGCATCTCGCGCAGGTCGAAGCGCTCGGTGCCGTCCTCGCGGCGCAGCTTGGCGCCGGGCAGCGCCAGCACGACGACTGCCATCATGATCACCATCGTCCACGGCACGAGCAAGAACGCCGTGGCCAGATTCGCCTCCCCGAAGGTGCTCACCAGGACGCTGGTGACGATGCCACCGAGCGCGTTGCCGAGCAGGGTTCCCATGCTCGCCCACGCCGAGGCGCGGCCCATCAAGTGCGAGCTAACCCGGTCGGGAAGCAGTGCGTAGTAGCTCGAGAGCATGATGTTCAGCCCGATCTGGAACCCGCAGAACAGGATGACGGCGGGCCAGACGAGGGAGAACGAGACGAGTGAGAGCGCCAGGATGGCGGCGGCGCCGAGAATCGCGCCGAAAATGATCCAGGGATTGCGGCGGCCAAGCCGCGTGCGAGTGTGGTCCGAGACGTTGCCGCCCACGATCGCGCCGATGGCGCCGGCGAGCGCGCCGAACACGTTCGCCACACCGATCGCGGCGTTGGCGTCGGTCTCACCGAGGTGCACCGTGAAGTTGTAGGCCATGAGGCTCGCCGCGGCGCCTGTGGGGATCGTCGCGCCGAGGATCATCAGCATGTTCACGGGCCCAAACCAGCGCAGCTTGTGCACGAAGCGGCGTTCGCCGAACTCGTTGGTGGGGGAATCGTCGGCGGTGAAAGTGCCGGCCTCCGAGGCCTCGTCCATGACGGCTGCGGGGGCATCGGCATCCGGATGCCTGTCTTCGATGCTCATCGTCGAACTCCTTGAGGGGGCTGATCTCTCCAAAAATTACCATGTGGTTACTTTTATGCCAAGCGATAATTTGGACCCACGCCGTCGGCCCTCCGCTCCCGGCCGACCACCGCACCGGAAAGGAATCTGTGACGACCCCGATGACCGCACCGCTCACGCCCAAGGGGAAGCGCACCCGGCAGCGGATTCTCGACGTCTCGATGAAACTGTTCGCACAGTCGGGCTCGAATTCGACCTCATTGCGCGGTATCGCCGCAGAGGCGGGACTGAGTCACGCCGGCGTGCTGCGGTATTTCCAGGACAAGGACGCCCTCCTGATCGCCGTGCTCGAACACCGGGACGAGATGGACCTCTCCCGGGCACTCGACGAACAGGGGAACGTGCGTGCGGAGGTCCTCACCGGCAACGGCCCCTACACGGCGCTGCGCACGCTGCTGGAGGTCGTCGAGCGCAATGCCACGATGCCGGGTGTGGTCGAGCTGTTCCTCAAGGTGGCCACGGAGGCCACGCACGAGGACCACCCCGCCCATGACTACTTCCTCGCCCGGTATGCGCGGCTACGCCGTCTGCTGGAACCGGTCTTCGCAGCCGTGCTGCCCGATGAGCCACCGGCGGGTATCACCGCAGCGGAGGCCACTGAGCAGCTGATCTCCATCCTGGACGGGTCGCAACTGCAGTGGCTACTCTCCGGTGGCCGCATCGACCTGGTCGCCGATGCGCGCCGCTACCTGGAGCTCCTGGGCATCGACCTCGCCGACCCGGCCGCCGACTGAGTGGAGTACCCGACGACTGTTTCTTGGCGTGCGTGACGGTACATCCCCGTCGAAGCAGGTGAACCTCTCTTTGCGGCACGCATCGCTAGCTCGAAGCGAACTCTGCCCACCCGTCGGCTGGCTTCGCCGCGGATCGCCGCTCGAGCGCTGAATGCACCGATACCCTGGATCGGTCGGGACGAGGACGAGAAGGGATCTGATGCTCAATCACGCGCAGTTCATCTGGAGCGCTGCCGATCTGTTGCGCGGATCCTTCAAGGCGCACGAGTTCGGGGATGTGATCCTGCCGTTCACCGTGTTGCGAAGGCTGGACTCGGTTCTCGAGCCGACGAAGGCAGCGGTCCTCGAAGCCGTGGCGGAGCACGCGGACAACGTCACGGCCGGCATGCTGCGAGCGCGCGCGAAGCACCCCTACAGTTTCTGGAACGCCAGTCCGTACACGCTGCGAACCCTGCAAGGCGATGTGGACAATCTCCGGGAGAATCTGGAGAACTACATCGAGGGCTTTTCCCCGAACGTGCGGGACATCTTCGAAAAGTTCAAGATCCTCGAGCACATCGACGAACTCGACCAGCACGACCTGCTCCTCGTAGTGCTACAGCACTTCGCCAAGGTGGACCTCTCACCCCGAGCGGTGGGCAACGAGCAGATGGGCCACATCTTCGAAGAGCTCATCCGGAAGTTCGCCGAGGCCAGCAACGAGACCGCTGGTGAGCACTTCACGCCGCGGGACGTGATCGAGCTGATGGTCACGATCCTTCTCGACGGCGATCCCGACCTTGGTACCGAGGGCGTGATCCGTTCGGTGTACGACCCGACCGCGGGCACCGGCGGCATGCTCTCGACGGCGGATGACCACATCCGGGCAGCGAACCCGAAGGCACGGCCGAACCTGGTGGGTCAGGAAATCAACCCGCAGTCCTACGCGGTGTGCAACGCAGACATGATCCTCAAGGGTCAGCCAATCAATGCGATCGCCTACGGCGACACCCTCACCGCCGATGCATACCCGAACCGCACCTTCCACTACTGTCTGTCGAATCCTCCGTTCGGGGTGGACTGGAAGAAGATCCGCACGAAGGTGACCGACGAGCACGAGGACTTGGGGTGGGCCGGCCGTTTCGGGGCTGGTCTGCCGCGGGTGAGCGACGGCTCGCTGTTGTTCTTGATGCACCTGATCTCCAAGATGCACGAGCCTGGCCCGGATCGGCGCGCCGGACGAGCGGGCATCGTGCTGAACGGTTCGCCGCTGTTCACCGGAGGCGCCGGGTCCGGTGAGTCGAATATTCGCAAGTGGGTGCTGGAGCAGGACTGGCTGGAGGCGATCATCGCCCTGCCGACGGACATGTTCTACAACACCGGCATTGCCACGTATGTGTGGATCCTGAATAAGGACAAGGATGCTGCTCGACGGCGCAAGGTCCAGTTGATCGATGGCACGGCGCTGTTCGAAAAGATGCGCAAGAGCGTCGGATCCAAGCGCAATCACATCACCGAGGCGCAGCGGGATGAGCTGGTGCGCACGTACCGGACGTTCGCCGAGTCCAAGACCAGCAAGATCTTCGACACGACCGACTTCTTCTACCGCACGATCACCGTGGAACGCCCGCTGCGATTGAATTTCGCCCTGACCGAAGAACGGGTCGAGCGTGCTCTCGGCGCCAAACAGCTCGCGAAACTGCCTGAGGGCACCGCCTCGGACCTGCGGAAAGTGGTGGAGACCCTCGGCGACCAACATCCCGGTACGGTGTGGACGAACAAGCCGGAGTTTCAGAAGGTGCTTGGTCCGGCGCTACGCGACGGCGGTGTGCAGCTCACGCCCACGCAGATGAAGGCCCTGTACGCGAGCCTGTCCGAGCCGGACGAGGACGCCGAGATCGTCATCGGAAAGAACGGAACCGAGCCGAGCACGGAACTGCGGGACTCGGAGAACGTGCCGTGGGCTGAGGACATCCACGAGTACCTGGAGCGCGAGGTCAAGCCGTTCGTGCCCGACGCCTGGATCGACGAGTCCCGCACGAAGGAGGGCTGCGAGATCCCCTTCACGAGACACTTCTACGAGTACGTGCCGCCGCGCCCGCTGGAGGAGATCGACAAGGACCTTGACGAGGTGCTGGGCCGGATCCGCACGCGACTGAATCAGGTGCAGGCGTGAGTACTCGCAACCGGGAATATACCTCTCAGCGAGTAGTGCAGCCCGACTGGCTGCATCGGATACCAGCTCGCTGGGACCTAATCTCGCTCGGCTACCTCGCAAGGGTCCGTACTGGCTCATGCGACACAGTGGACGCCGATCCCGATGGCATGTATCCGTTCTTCGTTCGGTCGCCGGACGCTCTCAAGATTGACACGTTCGACTTCAACACCGAGGCGGTCATCACTGCGGGCGACGGCGATGTCGGAAACGTATTTCACCACTACAACGGAAAGTTTGGCGCACACCAGAGGGTATACGTCATCGACGGGTTTAGACGTGTCGACCCGCGCTACTTCTACTTCTACTTCTCTTCCGAGTTCAGACGAGCAGTCTCTTACGGTGGCGCCGCAACTACTGTCGCTTCATTACGCCGGCCCATGTTCACCTCATTTCCCGTATGTGTCCCACCGAGAGATGAGCAACTCCAGATCGCGGAGTTCCTGGATTACGAGACGGGCGAGATCGACGCGTTCATCGCGGACCAAGAGCGCCTCATCGAACTCCTCATCGAGCGGCGCGCAGCCACGATTGCGCACGAGCTTTCCGCTGAAGGACGAGTCGGGTGGCAGACGCTCACTCTTGGCCGTCTCAACCCGACACGAGAGACCGGGGTAAGCGTGAATGGATCGGCCGGCGCATCGGCCACCGAGCCCGGCCAGGTGGGCGTTCTCAAGACCGGTGCCGCGTCGAAAGGCTACTTCGATCCCATTGAGAACAAAGCCGTCGAAGAAGAGTCCGAGCTCGCACGCGTCGCATGCCCAGTTAAAGCCGACCGAGTCCTCGTGACCCGTGCAAACACTCCGCTCCTCGTCGGCACAGGAGCCTACATCTCGCGAGCGCACCCAAACCTCTACCTCTCGGACAAGCTCTGGCAGATCGACTTCGGCCCGTGGACCCGGTACATCGCGTGGTGGATGCACACAGACATGTACCTGGATCAAGCGCGCATGTACGCTTCCGGCGCCAGCCCAAGCATGTGGAACCTCGCCTATGAAGACTTCCGGCGGTTTTCTGTAACGCTGCCGCCCCAGGATTCGCGAGAGATCATCGTTGAACGCATCGATGCCGCACTCATCGATACGAACGCCGCCATCGCGGACGCGCGGGAGGCGATCGCCCTGTCCAAAGAGCGCCGGGCAGCACTCATCTCCGCCGCAGTAACGGGCAGAATCGATGTCAGAGACTGGGAGCGCCCGAAGGCGGGCTGAGGAGGCGTCGTGGCACTGGTGCACACCGAGAAGGCGTACGAGGACGAGATCTGCGAGCATCTCGCCGATAATGGCTGGCTTTACTCCCCCACCGACGCCGGCTACGACAAAGCCCGCGCCCTCTTCCCCGAGGACCTCTTCGCCTGGCTCGCCGACGCCAATCCCGAGGGCTTCGAGAAGGTGTTCGGTACCCCGGAAGCACCGAACGAGCACAAGCGCACCCAGACACTGGACCGACTCGCCAAGGTCCTCGCCCAGGACGCCTACCAGCACGGTGGCGGCACCCTGCACACTCTCCGCCGCGGCCTCGACGTGATCGGCACCCGCCGCTTCCCGCTGATCCAGCAGCCCCCGGCCGACTCCCTCAACCCCGCCACGCAGGCCCTCTACGCCAAGAACCGGCTGCGGGTGATGCGGCAGGTGCACTACTCCCGCGAGCACAACAACTCCATCGACCTGGTCCTGTTCTGCAACGGCCTGCCCGTGGCCACCATCGAACTCAAGACCGATGCCACCCAGTCGGTGGACGACGCGATCGAGCAATATCAGCGCGACCGCGACCCCAAGGACGAACCGTTGCTGACACCCGGTCGCGGCGCCCTGGTGCACTTCGCTGTCTCCACCGACCAGGTGTTCATGACCACCGAACTGGCCGGGCGCGCCACCCGCTTCCTTCCCTTCAACCGGGGCCACGACCACGGCGGCGGCAACCCGCCCATCGACGGCACCGTACCGGCCGCCTACCTGTGGCAACAGATCCTGCAAAGAGACACCTGGCTGGAGATCCTCGCCAAGTTCGTCTACCTCAAACACGAGGAGACCACCGACCCGGTCACCAGACAGAAGCACACCACCACCCAGGTGCGGTTCCCCCGCTACCACCAGTGGCGCGCCGTCACGAATCTGGTGCGCACCACCCGCGCTGAAGGGTCCGGCCACACCTACTTGGTGCAGCACTCGGCAGGGTCCGGGAAGACCGACTCCATCGCCTGGCTGGCTCACCGCCTCGCCTCCCTGCACACCCCCGATGGGGAGAAGGTCTTCGACGGCGTCATCGTCATCGCCGATCGCCAAGTGCTGGACAAGCAGCTGCAGCAGGCTATCGACCAGCTGGTCACCAAGACGGGCACCTTCCAGGCCATCACCCGCGGCGGGGACAGCTCCAAATCGAACCGGCTGTCCCAAGCGCTGCTGGCCGGCAAGCCGATCATCGGCGTCACGCTGCAGACCTTCCCCGAAACCCTCGCCAAGATTCAGCAAGCCGGCGGACTGGATGAACGCCGCTATGCCGTCGTCGCCGATGAAGCACACTCCTCCCAGGCCGGCGACGCCACCGCAAAGCTGCGGGTCTCCCTGAACTACACGCCTGCGGAAGGCGAACTGGAGGACGAAGAAGATGCGCTACGTGTGATGGCCCAGCGCGCCGACGAATCCGGACGGCTGTCCTTCTACGCCTCCACCGCCACCCCGAAGGAGAAGACGCTGCAGCTCTTCGGGCGCCGCCCCACGCCCGATTCGGCGCCGGAGCCGTTCGACCTGTACCCGATGAAGCAGGCAATCGAAGAGGGCTTCATCCTCGACGTACTGCGCAACTACTCGCAGTGGAAGATGCTCGCCCGCCTGCAAGTGGCCAGCGGCGAAGAGCACACCTACGAGAAGGGCTCCGGGCAGAAGGCCTACCGGCGATTCACCGAATTGAACCCGACCACGATCACCGAGAAGACTCGCGTGATCGTGGACCATTTCACCCGCACCGTTCAGCCGCTGCTGGGCGGGCGGGCCAAGGGCATGATCGTCACCGATTCGCGCGCCGCAGCCCTGCGGTACAAGCAGGCCTTCGACGCCGTGGTCGATGAGCTGGAGCTGCCGATCAAGGCTCTCGTGGCCTTCTCCGGCGAGGTCGAGGACCCTACGTCGCGGGCGGTACCCAGGGCGCGGATCACCGAGGCCGCCGCGAACCCCGAGGCCAACGGGAAGGCCCTGGAAGAGGCCTTCAAGCGCGACCAGTTCAAGCTGATGATCGTGGCAAACAAGTTCCAGACCGGCTTCGATCAGCCGCTCTTATGTGCCATGTACGTCGACAAGCAGCTCTCGGGGATCACGGCCGTGCAGACGCTCTCCCGGCTGAACCGCAAGATTCCCGGCAAGGAAGCCACCTATGTGGTCGACTTCGTCAACGAGCCCGAACTCGTGCGCGCCGCCTTCCAGGAGTACTACGAGGACGCCCGCATCCTGACCGCCTCGGACGAAAACCTGGTGTTCGACCTGCGCAATAAGCTCGACGGCGCGGGCTTCTACTCCTGGACCGACATCGATCTGGCCTATCGGGCCTGGATGCAGACCGGTCGCGCCGCGAAACATACCGCCGTGCTCTCCCGGCTCTATCCCGCACGGGACCGGTGGGAGGATGCCTGGCGCCGCGCCAACTTCGATCAGGACACCGCCGAGAAGGATCGCTGCCGGGAATTCAAGGCAGTGGCCGCGCAGTACGTCCGTGCCTATGACTTCTTCAGCCAGTTCATCGACTACGGCGACCCCGCCTACGAGAAACTCGCCACCTACCTGCGGTTACTGGTGAAGATGCTGCGCGACACCACGACCGCGGAAACCCCGGTGGACGTCAGCGGCGTGGTCCTGACTCACTTCCGGCTGGAAAAGCTGCGCGAGGACTCGCTCGCCCTGGCCCCGGGCGAGGCCGAAGGGCTCAAGGGCATGACCGAGGCGGGGCTGGCCAAGCAACGAGAGAAGGAGAACGCCTCCAAAGCCGAGCTGGTCGAATACGTCAACGAGCTCTTCGACGGCTCCCAGCTGACCGAATCGGACCGGGTCTCCTCGATCGAAACCTTGATGCGCAAGGTGATCGACGATCACGACCTCCAGGTCGAGGCCATCGCCAACTCGCGCTCCGACTTCAACTACTCACCCACGCTGCGCACCTCTGTCGAGGACGCACTGTGGACCGCAGACGTCGGCCACCAGGAAGCGATGAAGGAACTGCGCGGCAAATCCGTCGAGGCGATCATCCGCACTATGTTGCGCCTGGGGTTGCACGACGACCTGAAGGATGCGGCGGGATGAGTTCCGCTTGGTCGGTCGCCAGACCGGAGACGCTCTTGGATGGATCTCGCCGCTGCGCACCGGCGCCTGAGACCGAAGACACGAAACAAAGGCTGTACCGAACACTGGCTCAGCAGCCAGACGTGACGACCGGGCTGGCAAAGCAAAACCCCGGCCGTTTGATCGACTCCCGGGAGAGTTACAGGGACGGTTCCGAGGTGTTGGCACAACCATACGTGGGGACCATGGAATGAGCAAGAACCAGCTCTTCGCACACCTCGAGATCCACTTCAGCGAGGCACGACTCCGACAATACCTCGAACACGCCGGACGTGATGAGGACAAGGCTCTGGAGCTCTACTCCTGGAATTCCAAGCTTGCTGCCTCCTTCTTCATTGACCTTGGGCACCTCGAGGTAGCCCTCCGGAACGCCATCGATACTCGTATGACCCTCCGGCACAATGCCCTGAAACGACCACAGAGCTGGCTCGACGACCCGACCGGTGAACTAGGACGTGATCTCCACTCCTCTGGGCGCCCCCACCACAAGCAGCCTTACAAGGACATCGCGATAGCTCGAAACCGTGTGCGTTCAAACCGCAAAGATCTCACTCACGGGCAAATACTGTCGGAGACACTGTTCGGGCTGTGGCATCAGCTCGTATCCAAGAGGTGGACCTCAAAACTCTGGCCAGACCTGGCACGAGCCTTTCCCCACTCCCCCGACCGCCGTCGCGAGACAGTATCGGTCCCAGTTGCCGACCTGCGAGACCTGCGCAATCGCATCGGGCACCACCACCGCATCTGGTTGCAGCCATGTGCCAAGCGACACCAGCAGCTCTTAGATCTGGCTGGTTACATCGATCCAGAGCTTCGGGCCTGGATCAGAGAAAGCTCAGCCGTCCCTGGGCTGCTCAACGGTTCTCCCCTTGCCTAGCTCCTGCTGAACGAAGGCGCACCGAGTAGCAGCACAACTCTGGGCACTCAACGCCCACTTCATCGTCACGCCTCCGCCACGCCCAACGGCCCGCCCACGGGCGCCGCGCGGTCGTACCCACGGACACGGCCCGCCCATGGCCGCCCCGCCGTCATACCCAGCCCACGCCCCGCCGTCATCCCTTGACAGCGGCACGCCAGAGGGAGAAACTATCTCCGTCCCGCTGATCGGCCCACTGTCCCGGTCATAAGGACACCAAGGTTTTCCACACATCCGCCGAAGCAACCCGCTGCCAAAGGAGGCACCATGCCAAGGGACGGAGAAACAGGCCGCGCCCAGAAGAGCAACACCAGATACATCGTCCTTGCGGCCATGGGCGCCTTCCTGGACGGCTACGACCTCCTCGTCATCGGCATCGCCTTGCTGACCCTGCGGGGACACTTCGATATGACCTCGAGCGAAACCGGCCTGGTGACGGCGGCCGCGTTCGCGGGTATGGCGATCGGAGCTTTCTTCTTCGGCGCCCTGGCCGATCGGTTCGGCCGCAAGCCGCTGTTCCTGATGGACCTGATCCTCTTCATCATGGTCGCGGTCCTGTCCGGCCTGGTGCAGAACATCGAGCAATTGATCGTGATCCGGTTCGTGATGGGGCTTGCCATCGGTATCGACATGCCCACCAGTACCGCGATCCTGGCCGAGTTCTCCCGGGATTCCAACCGCGGCCGCAACGGCCTGTTCATGCAGGGGTTCTGGTTCATGGGCGGCGTCGCGGCGACCGTCATCGGGCTGGTCATCTACATCTACACCGGCCAGGACGCATGGCGCTGGATCCTGATGTCCGGAGCCGTGCCTGCCGTCATCGTGCTGATCATGCGCCAGGGAATGCCGGAAACCGACTATTGGCTCAAGCAGCGCGACCAGCGTCAGCAAGCAAAGGCGACCCGGCAACTACGCGGTGGCGGCTCGTTCCGAGAGTTACTCAGCGGGCATCGGCGCGCGACCGTCTTCCTGACGTTCTACTGGTTCCTGGCCAACCTGACCGGCTCCAGCCTGCTCCTGTACACACCCACCATCGCCGAGGGCACCTTCGGCCTCAACGAGGAAGCAACCTACCTGTTCTCCGCGGGCTTGTCCGTGTGCTACACGGTGGCGCTGTTCATCATTGCGTTCAAGATCATCGACGTATCCGGCCGGCGCACCGTCGCCCTGGTGGGTTGGATCGGTGTGGCCGTGATGACCCTGGTGCTGGCGTTCTCCGCCGAGGTCGCGGTGGTACTGGTCGCCGCCTTCGCCATCGGCACCACCCTTTTGCAGGCAGCCGCCAACGGCCCGTTCTGGCCTTGGTCGGTGGAACTGTTCCCCACCCACCTGCGCGGCACCGGCCAAGGTGTGGCCAGCGCGGCCGGCAAGGTCGGTGGCTTCATCGGAACGGCCCTCTTCCCCGGCGTGATGGCCGCGATCGGA
>Ga0079226_10001623_pt1 | contig 17256 bp, 13 predicted proteins | sample Poulit2014_FD_76345 | JGI IMG/M metagenome (GOLD analysis project Ga0079226, IMG submission 76345) | Agricultural soil microbial communities from Georgia to study Nitrogen management - Poultry litter 2014 | ecosystem: Environmental > Terrestrial > Soil > Agricultural land | place: USA: Georgia...
AGGAGATTTACCATGAAACACATTTTCCAAAAAGGTAATGATCAGACAAAACCGACATTACTCTTACTTCACGGAACAGGAGGCACTGAGCAGGATCTGCTGCCACTTGCCGGTGAGATTGATAAAGATGCCAATGTCCTGAGCGTCCGTGGAAACGTATCGGAAAACGGGATGCCGCGCTTTTTCAAACGGCTGGCGGAAGGTGTTTTTGACGAAGAAGATTTGATCGCCCGGACGGAAGAATTGAATGAATTTCTCGATGAAGCAGCAGAGGAACACGGTTTTGACCGTGAAAATGTTGTAGCAATCGGCTATTCTAACGGTGCCAACATTGCTGGAAGCCTGTTGTTCCATTATCAGGATGCTTTAAAAGCTGCTATTCTGCACCATCCGATGGTCCCAAGACGAGGGATTGAACTGCCGGATCTCTCCGGAAAAAATGTCTTTATCGGTGCTGGTACAAATGATCCGATTTGTCCGGCTGAGGAATCGGAGGATTTGAAATCCCTGCTCGAAAATGCCGGTGCCCGAGTTGAACTCCATTGGGAAAACATGGGCCATCAATTGTCGATGAATGAAGTAAAAGCAGCTGCTGAATGGTACAACAATCTCTAATGTACGGCTGTCCAGAGTCGTGAGGACTTAACGTTTGGCGTTTTTCTGCCAACGTTCGGCGTTTACATTTTAAATCTCAGAAAAAATCGTTCGGAATAGCTCCGAACGATTTTTAATCAGCCAGTAGCAAATGAATTTTATTTTCAGATGGGTCCTTAACGATATACGCATCCGTTTCCTTTTTAATGCTTGCACCTGCGCGCTCCAGGTTTTTAACTTTTTCTTCTCTGCTTTTTTCATCCGGAAAAATAAGTGAATACCAGTTGAGTCCTGCACTATTTTCTGCTGGAGCCGGCGCGTTTTCTCCGTTCCATATGTTCAGGCCGATATGGTGGTGGTAGTTACCGGTTGATGCGAACAATGCTCCGGGATAATTTGTCACAATCTGGAATCCAAGTCCATCCACGTAAAATGTTTCGGTATTTTGGAGATTTGCCACATGCAGGTGAATATGTCCCATAACCGTCGCTTTAGGTAAACCTTCCCATTCGTGATCACTTTCAGCAAGCAGACTATTGGCATCCAGCGGTTCGGTCGACATGGCAACCTGTCCGTTTGACCAGTTCCATTCATTTGATGGACGGTCACGATACACTTCTATGCCATTACCATCAGGATCATTGAGATAGAGTGCTTCACTTACCAAATGATCCGAAGCGCCGAGCTGAACACCTGCCTTGGCGACATGTCTCAGAAAACTGGAAAGATCGGCCCGTGACGGAAGTAAAATGGCGAAGTGAAACAATCCCGTTGTCCGCCCCTCTTTCGGCAGCACATTCTCCGGCTCTTCCAATGTCAATAGAGGGGTTTTACCATCTGCTGTTAAGACAGCTTTCCGGTCTGTTTGTTCCAGAATGCTGAATCCAATGATTTCTTGATAAAAGGGCAGTGATTTGTCGAGATCTGTGACATTTATATTCACTTCACCAACATATGTCGTTGGTTTTTTGAAAAATTCCTTTTCCAACCTATACAATCCTTTCTTGCGAGGCATTTCGATTATTATTATATATCAAGTTACTTTATGTAAGTAATTATACTGTTTAATTGAGCATTTAGCAAGGCGTAAATGTCACTTTTTCAAGACATCGGGGAAGCGTATCTAACCCTCTGTCCCAATATTTTTTGAACGTGGTGGATATTTTTGTATACTGAACATAGAAAGGGTGTCAATGATGATTGTAAGAGAACGCCAAAATAAGTATATTATGATTGAACAGGACCACCATGCGCGCATTTCCGGCCAACTGGCAGCCAACTTGAAAGATTCCTTCTTTTTGGAAGAGCGATTAAAACAACCTGTTCTATTTGCTATTGAAAACCATGATTTTGCATGGAAAATGATTGACAAGCAACCATTCTGGAATGATCGGAAACAAAAGCCGTACATGTTTACCGATTTTCCCAATCCGGCTAAAACCGTTTTTTACAAACACGGTATCGATGAAGTGGAACAACACAACCTTTACGCCGCTCTATTATGCAGTGAACACTATACGCGTTTTCTCCTGAATGACCCGGGAGAGGAATCCCAATTGTTTGTGCAGCATGAACGGGAGCGTCAAAAGCAGATTATCAACCGCTTAGAAGCGTATGACAAGAACATATTTGATGTCCATTACGGGTGGCTGCAATTTTTTGACAGTCTTTCATTATATCTTTGTCTCAACGAACCGGGTGTGAGCAAAGAAGACGAGCATCCGTTTTTCAAAAACGGCATTCCCATTTCACAGCCCCTCACTTTTTTTCATACAAAAAAAGTCAGTATTTACTGGAAAGATTCACAAACAGTCGAAATGAACGTATTTCCATTCAACAGCCCAATCGACATTACCATTCAGCAAAAATCGGTTCCGCAAAAAGCAATCGCAGAAAATGGCCTGATCAAAGCTTACGAGCAGGCAGAGTTGGATACAGTATCAGTCCGGTTAACATAATATGTGTCGCACTCGATTTCCAAAGCCGCATTCTTTTAGTAAAGATGTGGCTATTTTATTTTGTCCAACCAGCGAAACGATTTAACGACAATTCGCCAGCATTTTATCAACATTTATCCCCCATGTAACGGGGATTACTGTCCATAAATGTCCGATTCAGTTCGGGCCTGTATGATGCAGGTCACAAAGGCATTGCAGCACGACGTTGCGAATTTAGCCTTTGTTCCCTTCTTCAGTGGTGGAAAATTGCTCCCGCTAAATGAAGTTTTACTTTTCCCGCATGTCATGGTCAGTAACCCGCCAGAATACGGCGGCTAACTTTCCATAAATGCCCGATTCTATTCAACTAACATTCAGTGGGGAAAGTACACTCCTTTGAATGAAGTTTGTATGAGTAAAATGTTTACGGGAAGAAGATAGAAATGGAAATATTCTGATATTCGGGTTCCGTGGGCGGAATCCCAATATCGAAGGGGGTGAGTCTTTGTTTTCTTAGCATTAAATAACAAAGGAACTCTCACCTTTGATAAACTAGAATTGTTAGAGACTAGAAAGGTGGAGTTCCTATGTATCATGATAACAACAATTGGATTCATTTAAAAGAAATTCACTTTATTGACAATATATTTAAATAGTTTTAAAATTGACTGTAATATTTATTTATTTTTTCGTTAAATGTAAGCGATTTCCAAAATTTATGATACACCTTTGCTCAGGCTATAGGAGGATAACTAATGGAAAAGGAAAAAGAAATTTCATTGCTGAAGGCATTGCTTCCGCTCATTGTCATGATAATCGTAATGGCTGTCACCATTATTGTTTTTGAAGGAGATCCGCATGTCCCGCTGATTCTGGGAACCGTGGTTGCTGCATTGGCAGCCTGGAGTTCAGGATTTAAATGGAAAGATATTGAAGAAAGCATGTATAAAGGCATCAGACTTGCCCTTCCTGCTGTTGTCATTATCATGCTGGTCGGGATGATCATTGGTTCCTGGATTGGAGGCGGGATTGTAGCTACCATGATTTATTATGGTCTGCAAATCATTTCGCCTTCAATGTTTCTGGTAACCATCTGTATCATTTGTGCTGTCGTTGCCCTGTCAATCGGAAGCTCGTGGTCAACCATGGGAACCATAGGCGTTGCTGGTATGGGTATTGGCGCAGCAATGGAAATACCGACGGCAATGGTTGCAGGGGCTGTCATTTCCGGTGCCTACTTTGGTGATAAAATGTCACCGCTTTCAGAAACAACCAATCTGGCATCGGGGCTCACTGAAACGAACTTATTTGAACATATCAAACACATGTTCTATTCCACAATTCCGGGGCTTGTCATCGCGTTAATTGTTTACTGGATTTTAGGTCGAAATATCGGCGGAGGTTCCATCAATGAGTCAGAAATCGGGCAAACAGCAGCGATCATGCAGGAAAACTTTCTCATCTCACCGTGGCTGCTGCTTGTACCTTTGGTAGTCATTGTGCTTGTTGCCAAAAAAGTCCCTGCTATTCCAGCACTTGTAGTGGGGATTGTCCTCGGTTTTTTGTGCCAGGTATTTGTTCAGGGTGATACATTTGGAAATGCTGTGATTGTATTGCAAGGCGGTTATTTAATTGAAACAGGAAATACGATGGTAGACGACCTTTTCAGCCGTGGGGGTCTTGATTCAATGATGTACACGGTTTCTTTGACTATAGTGGCCATGACATTTGGAGGAATTCTTGAGCATACAGGCATGTTAAAAGCGATTGTCAGCCGGATCCTAAAACTGGCAAAATCCGCAAAAAGCCTGATTCCTACAACAATCCTATCAAGTTTTTTTACAAATGTAACCTGTTCAGAGCAATACATTTCAATTGTCGTGCCATCACGAATGTACAGTGAAGTTTACAAAAAGAAAAGCCTGCATTCCAAGAATTTGTCACGAGCCTTGGAAGATGGTGGAACATTAACGTCAGTATTTGTTCCCTGGAATACATGTGGTGTATTTATTTTTGGAACACTGGGAGTGCATGCGTTTGAGTATGCACCATACGCCATCCTGAATTTTTCAGTTCCAATCATTTCAATCCTTTTGGCTTTAGCAGGCATCGGCATTGCCTATTTAAAAACCGGACCTAAAAGAACTGAAATCAAGGCTGATGATGCTCAATCAGGGTGATTACGGAGCTTGCAATCAATGTAGGGTATGGCGTCTGTCACTGGACAGATTCTATACCCTTTATTATGCACTTGATTATTTTAACTTTGGCGTTGCTTGGAGCCGGACGTTGCGCAATTTGAGCTGGGTGTCGCGCGATTTATGCACTGTCGTAAACTAAGTGCATAAATCGCTTCCCACTCTTCTCTTACACCTGTTGCTTAAAGAGCTTAAAACTGCCGTCACTCAGCAATCGACGCCAGTGCATCCAAGTCGGAAATTTTGATTTTCCGCTGACCGGTTTGCGCAACCAAACCTTTTTCTTCAAAATTTGCAAGACGGCGGCTGAGTGTTTCCTGCGTCGTACCAAGATAAGATGCGATATCTTTTTTGCTCATCGGCAGTGTTATTTGTGAAGATGTCCCTTTTTCAGCCTGCTCCAACAAATACGAAGCCAGCCGTTTTTCAACATCCTGAGAGCTTATCCGTTCGATTGTTTTTTCAGCATCTTTCAGCCGTTTGCTGCTTTCAGCGAGAATTTTAAAGGAGATAGCCGGCTTTTCTTCCAGAAGACCCTGTAAATCCGACTTATGAATGGCGCATATTTCTGTCGGTTCAACTGCTTCAGCAAAGCTGGTCAGCCACTCATCTGTGAACACCGCCAATTCCCCCATAAAATCGCCGGGCTCCAGAATGCGGATCAATTGTTCTTTGCCGGATTCTGACAGATTATAAATTTTTACCTTCCCCTTATGCACGATATACAGGTATTCGGACGGATCCCCCGCCTGAAAAATAATATCCTTTCTGTCATACGATTGACTCCTGCTTGCGCGGGCAACTTCAAATTGCTCTTCATAGTCAAGATGATTGAAAATCGGCACCAATGACACACACAATTTTTTCGCCTTATCATTATTTTTTAGACTCTCGTTACGCATGCCAGCGCCTCCTCTAGTTACTGTAATGATTCTACTATCATTATAACGCAACTGTATCATTTTTCGCACAATGACAAGCTGAAAGAGAAGTGATTGTTGTTTCTCCCTGCGTCTGTTCTGTCCTAATCAGGGAGTTTTATATTCTAACACTTAAAGTTCAGTCAGGATGCCTAAGACATTTGTTTCTAAAGCTGCACTGAATGACGTTTTTACTTTAATTAAAAACAGCTCTTAAGAAATGGATTAATTGTCCCATGATTGCACAAAATGAAAAGGATAACAACACAAAAGATGGAGGTTAATGATATGACTAGAAACCACGATAAACACAACCAGACAAACATTGAAAATGAAGACACACTGACCAACCGGCAAGGACACCCTGTCACAAACAATCAGGATATACGGACAGTCGGCAATCGTGGACCTGCTACATTGGAGAACTATGATTTTATTGAAAAAATAAGTCATTTTGACCGTGAGCGTGTTCCCGAGCGGGTAGTACATGCCCGTGGAGCTGGTGCCCATGGTTATTTTGAATCATACGGCTCCGCTGGAAATGAACCTGTTTCCAAATATACACGGGCAAAGGTATTTCAGGAAAAAGGAAAACGTACGCCAGTGTTCGTACGTTTCTCAACCGTTGTCCATGGCACGCATTCCCCGGAAACATTGCGTGATCCTCGCGGTTTTGCGGTGAAATTTTATACAGAGGACGGAAACTGGGATCTTGTCGGCAACAACATTAAAATCTTTTTCATCCGTGATGCCATCAAATTTCCTGATATGATTCATGCATTTAAGCCTGATCCCATTACAAATATTCAGGACAGTCAGCGTTTCTTTGATTTCTGTGCCAATTCACCGGAGTCATTTCATATGGTGACGTTCATCTACTCACCATGGGGTATCCCGGCGAACTACCGGATGATGCAGGGATCCGGTGTCAACACGTATAAATGGGTTAACCATGAGGGAGAAGCTGTCCTTGTCAAATATCACTGGGAGCCAAAACAAGGCATCAAAAACCTGACAGTTAAGGAAGCAAATAAAATTCAGGCAGAAAACTTCAACCATGCGACACAGGATCTATATGACGCAATTGAACGCGGAGATTATCCGGAGTGGGAGTTATATGTGCAAATTATGAGTGATGGTGAGCATCCGGAACTGGCCTTTGACCCGCTGGATGACACAAAAATCTGGCCTGAAGATCAATTTCCATGGCTCCCGGTAGGAAAATTAGTATTAAACAAAAACCCGGAAGATTACTTTACTGAAGTGGAACAATCCGCATTCGGTACAGGCGTGCTTGTCGATGGCCTTGATTTTTCCGATGATAAGATGCTCCAGGGACGGACATTCTCCTACTCCGACACTCAGCGTTACCGGGTAGGCGCCAATTATTTGCAGCTACCAGTCAATGCCGCCAAAAAACGGGTCGCCACCAATCAGGAAGGTGGAGCCATGCGGTATGAGCCTGAACGTTCTCCCAAAAAGAACCCGCATATCAATTATGAACCATCGTCGTTAGGGAACTATAAGGAAGCGGAACAAGTTGGCAAGGAATACACACCAAAAGTGGAAGGGAAGCTTGTCCGACAATCAATTGACCGGAATGATAATACCAAACAAGCGGGTGAGACATTTCGCTGGTTTGATGACTGGGAGAAAGACGAATTGATTTCGAACCTGGTTGGCGACATTTCCGAATGCACACAGGAGATCCAGGATAAAATGATCGCACTTGCCGAGGAGGCAGACGAGGAATACGGACGTCGTTTGCGTGAAGGATTGGAAGAAGCTGCAAAAATGATGTCAGACGGTTCAAGCAGAAATCCGCTCGGCAATAAGGATGCGGAAAAAGCCCCAGGTAAGGCAGTTGAGAAAGGAAAGGACTCCGATCCGTATTAAATCAGGAAAATCCCCCTTATTATATCAAAAAGATAACGATATTGGTGATCGCTAAAAGTCATAAAGAGTCTGTCTCAGATCCACCATGATATCTGAGCAGACTCTTTATTTCTTATATAGATTATGGCCGTGTTAAGCTAATTAAGATTGGATAAATCAATAGATTGCGCTACTTTTATCAGCTGATCTTTCGTTAAATCGGATGAATGAATGATAAATCCATAATTTTCAGTCAAAATGTATAACGATTCTCTCTTTTTTTCATTGACAACATAGGCATTGTGACCGCCTATGCTAAGCTGATTTGAAGCTTCAGTTTTAATTTGCTTAATTCTTTGATCAATACGGGCTCGGTCGTCGCTATTAAATGACTCCTGCCAGAATTTTAATATTTCTTCATCTTCCTGATTAAAGGTAACCGACACATGCGAACCGGAACCGGATGCGCGTTTTACAATATTGCCAACCTCAATATGATTTCCAGGTGAATAGCCTGGTAATCTTAAGTCAAAACCTGATGCTTTAATATCTCTGAGTTTCTCTTCATTTTGGTCATCTATAACCAGCTGCAGACCTTTCGTTTATTGATTATCCTTGAATATCCCGTTTATTATAGCCTAACATCCCCACAACTGTTAACCCAATCGCAACAATGGTTAAGATGATAACAGGCGTCCATTCCATTTCATCGACAGGCAATTCAGGAATATAACCGAATGGCGACAACTTGCCAACCCAATCCGGGAATTGAAATATGTTGCCGAAATACAGGACGACAAACGAATAAAACAGATACAGCCAGACAAGGGGGCTTAATTTAGGCATAAATCCGATAAGAAGCACTGCCAAGCCAATCATGACAAGAACAGCCGGATAATAGGCCAACCCGGCGCCAAAAATCTTTCCAAATTCAAACGGTTCCACCGTGACACTTACGCCTGCCGCCCAAAGCCCTGCCACAGCCAAGGAAAGCATCACCACACCATTGATGACAGCAATCATTAAATACCCTGAGAAGAGGCGTGTTCGCGACACTGATCTTCCCAGTAAGTGATCGAGCCGGTTCTTCTTTTCTTCACCGTTTAATTTAAGCACAGCCATTACAGCTGGCAGCGTGGCAATCAAGGCCATCACAAACATCAGCACAGACACAAATTTTATAGTAAACGAAGAGCTTTCATTAGAAGCCAACACTTGCCTTAAGACTTCACTGCTTTCGAAAAATGACTCCAGATCACCCATAACCGAGCCGTAAGAAACACCGACCAATATCATAGCAATCGCCCACGAAATAATTCCGGTACGCTGCAGTCTGAGCGCCAAACCGAATGGGCTGAGCAAAGTTCGTGAGGCATGTTTTTTACCGGGCCTTGATGGCAAAAATCCGGCATCAAGGTCGCGGATGGCGTTCAAATAAAATGCAAGAGCCACTAAAATGATCGTACCGCCAGCCAGCAGTAACAGTACCCACCAGTTATTGTCACTGTACACCTCAGCAGCCGTCACCCATCCTAATGGTGAAATCCAGGATAATGCTTCATTGCTGACATCCCCTATCGCCCGTATGAGATAAGCAATCAGCAACAGTGCCAAAGAAAATCCGAAAGCAGTACGGGCGTTTTCCGTGATTTGTGTCATGAGCGCGGTCACCCCAGCGAAAAACATCCCTGTCATCCCTAATGTCAGACCATATAATAAAGATCCTGACAGACCCATACTATCGATTCCTAAAGCATATAAGCCGACACCGGCCATAATAGCCAGCAAACTATTTAATAAAATCAGATTAATAAATGACGCATTCAAATTGGCAAGTTTTCCGACCGGTAATGCACGGATCAGCTCTAGTCGGCCGTCCTCTTCATCAGCCCGCGTATGACGATTCATCAGCAGGATATTCATTAAACCAACAACGACTGCGGTCAACAGCAGCATCTGATGCGCGGTCATGGCACCAATCGTGTAATTTTCCAAATCACCGGGACCAACCATTGCGGTCATCGCCGGGTTTTCCATTGTTACGGCCATCGCATTACGGTCAGCCTGAGACGGGTACAAATCCAAAAAAGCAAGCGGAACACCCAATGTGAAAAATGTCAATGCTAACAGCCAAATCAGCATCCTGAAACGATCCTGCCGCAACATAAATCCCATCAGTTTCCCTGTATTGGAAAATGACTGCTGATTCATCAGGATACACCCCCTGCTCCCTCGTAATGGCGCATAAATAAATCCTCCAGTGTCGGCGGGGCACTTTCCAGTTTCACGACACCGAACTGGCTGATATGCCGGATGACATTATCAAGGTTTTCACTGTCAACCTGCAGTGAGAGTATCTGTTCTTTTCGTTCAACATTATGAACACCTTTCATCTCATCCAGATTAGTAATTGGCTGCTTCGTCTCCACATTCAGATTGGTTCGTGTTAAATGGCGTAATTCATCCAATGAACCTGATTCAATAATCTTCCCGTCCCGGATAATACCTACACGGTCACAGAGCCTCTCCACTTCTGACAAAATGTGACTCGACAGTAAGATACTTTTGCCTGCCTCCCGAGCTTCCATCACACATTCCTGAAAAGTAAGTTCCATCAGAGGATCAAGCCCAGATGTCGGCTCATCCAGAATATACAAATCGGCATCCGAGGCAAATGCTGCAATCAGCGACACCTTTTGCCGATTCCCTTTTGAATACGTTCGGCATTTATTTGAAGGGTCAAATTTAAATTTCTCAATCAATTCTTCGCGCCGTTCTTGATTCATAGTGCCGCCGCGAAGCTTCATAAACAGATCAATAACCTCGCCGCCGGTCAGATTCGGCCACAAATTCACATCTCCCGGAACATACGCGATCCGCTTATGGATATCCACTGCATCCTTCCATACATCTTTACCAAAAATGGATGCATGCCCGCTTGTGGGCTTCAGCATTCCCAATAAAACACGGATGGTTGTCGACTTGCCTGCACCGTTCGGACCGATAAATCCGTACACTTCTCCTTTCTTAACTTCAATATTAATCTCATCCACTGCTTTGAAGTTTCCAAACACCTTTGTGAGATTTTCCGTTTTTAAAAGCGTCATTTGCCCTCTCCCCCTACTTATAGAAGCTTTTCTTCAATATATCCAGATACGCATAAAACGCTTCCCAATATGGATTAAAATCGACAGATGACAATTTTTGATCTTTCAGACGGCTGACGACCTCATTCTGGTAACCATCCATTGCCCATTGAATTAATTTAAAAACTTTTTCAACATCGATATCATCCCTAAACAAGGTCTTGTCGATATTTTCATACATAATTGCATATCCATCCGCCAACAACTGTTCATAATGCTGTGCCAAATATGGCGGAAGATCTGGTTTGCTCTCCAGAAAAAATGTTCCAAGAAAATTAAACAAACTCGGGTTCTCTGCAAAACATGTCATTTTGACTTGGGTGGCCAGTCTCATCCGTTCAATAAAATCCGTCTCGTTCATATCGATTAAATTCAAATATTGGTCACGGATGATTTTTAGTGCATACTCAACTAAATAATGATACAGCTCTTGTTTGCTTTGAAAGTAGTAAAATAGCATCCCTTTGCCAATCTGAGCATTTTTGACAATTTGATTGGTGGATGCCCGCTCATATCCGTTTTCAGCGAATTCCTGAAACGCTGCATCCAAAATCCGTTGTTGTTTATCATGATCAAGGTTTTGAAATTTATCAGTAATGTTTTTCACCCCTTTACTGTCATTGTATTCATAAAGACGTCTGTTTAGACCACCTTGGTCGATTGCATCATAGCATTTTAGACCACACTGGTCAATACATTTATGATTAATCTAAACCGTTTTATTTTTACTATTGTCATACCGTCATTCACCATTTCGGCTATCTGTTTTTTCCGCTTATTACACCTTTGATAGAAAAGAAAATGAGCCCTTTTATCAATGCAATAGCTAGTGCGCTTCCTCCAGCGAATTCCGCCAATTTATTTTCGATTTTTCATTAACGCTAAGTAATAAAGCAAAAATACCACAGTGGCGTACACTGTAGAGGACCCTTATATAGAGTGACACTTCATTCAATCGAGCGTTTGTCTCCACTGAATGTTAGTTGAGCAGAATCGGGCATTTACGGACAGTTAGACGCCGTTCTTTGGCGGATTACTGTCCGTTACATGCGGGACAAAAAAATCGGGATGCCTTACGGCGCATCCCGATTTTTTCTATGCTATTCTTCTTGATTATCCGATGATTCTGCGTTATCTTCAGGCGCCTGGGAGCCCTCAGGATTATCAGGCGTATCGGCATTATTGCCTCCATTGGATGTCTCCATTTCATCCAGCATACTTTCCAGCTCACTCATGATCTCAGCAGCTTTCTGCCAGTTCCCATCAGACAAGGCTTGCTGGTATGACTCAAATAGGTCGGAAAACTCCTGTAGTCTTTCTTCTGCCTCCATAATTGGCTCTGAAGGATCCGGTTGTTCCTCTTGTTGATCTTCCTGGCCTTCTTCATCTTCCTGCTGTCCATTACCCTGACTGTCAGAATCAACGATGTTCAGTATCTCTTCAAGTGCTTTATCAAAGTTTGCCTCCATGACAATGTGGTCACCGTATGCCACCACAACTCTTTTGACTTCCGGCAGTGATGTTTCATTATTGGATTCGATGTAGATTGGTTCAACGTAGATGATAGTATCTTCAATCGGTATGGCAAGCAAGTTACCGCGAATGACTTCTGAGCCACCTTGTGACCACAAGTTCAATTCCTGAGATATTTCACTATCCTGATTAATCCGGTTCTCGATTTGCTGCGGACCATATATATTCCGCTGTTTAGGGAATTGATACACAAACGTTTCACCATAATGTTCCCCATCATTCCGCACACCTATCCAGGCAATCATATTTTGCCTGTTTTTCGGCGTATATGGCATCATCAGGATAAATTCTTCCTCATCCTCTTCAGGCAATTTCATCGTTGTGTAATACGGTTCCATCTCGATATCTTCATTGAAATACCGCTCTGTCGGAAATTGCCATGTATCCTCGCGATTGTAAAACACTTCTAAATCGGACATATGATAAGTACCATACATCTTAGCCTGAACCTTAAACAAATCTGTCGGGTACCGGAAATGGGCACGTATATCCTCAGGCACCTCTTCCGTTATGAGTTCAGGGAATATATTTTGGAACGTCTTTAGTAATGGATCTTCCGGTTCAGCTGCATAGAAATTCACTTCACCTGTATACGCATCAACGGTTACTTTTATAGAGTTTCGAATATAATTTGTCTCACCCTGAAAAGCCTCTGAATACGGGTAATTTTCAGCCGTCAGATACGCATCAATCATCCAGACCAGACTGCCGTCATCCCGCACAACTAAATAAGGATCCTCATCATAGGTGAAAAACGGTGCAATTCGATTGACACGGTCCATGATATTTCGGGTTGCAAGCAGCTGACTGTCTTCTGTTAACTGATCAGAAACTAGCATCCGGAAGTTACCTTCACTCAATGCAAATATTAAGCGATTAATACCACTTAACGGGATCCCTTTATCTGCTTCATACTGTGTATTGACATTTTCATCGCCTGAAGGGTAATCAAATTCTTCCACCGCGCTATTGGTAATCACATTTGGAGCATTTTCCTCACCAAAATAGATTTGTGGCCGACTAACGTCCATGACACCTTCAGGGGGCAGATCCTGAAGCATATATTCCGGCTGTCCTTGTGCTGTCACCTTATTGACATGACTCATCGCAACACCATAGCCATGTGTATACCGCAAGTTCTGGTTAACCCACGTTTGGGCTTGATCAGGCAGATCAGACGTATTCAGCTCCCTTGCCCCCAGGAATACTTGCTCATACTCACCATCAACTTCATAACGGTCAATGTCGACATCATTGAATTCATAATACGTACGGAAGGTCTGTACTTGATTATAGACATCAAGTAATGGGCGCACATCGTTCATGCGGACGTTATCAATCGTATCAGCGTTTCGCTCCACCATTTCTGCATCCAGTGAATGATTGCCCGGATGTTCTTTCTCACTAATATTATTTAAATCATAAGCAGCCCTTGTGTAATTTAAATTATCATCCAAATACGGTTTTTCCATGGAAAATTCATTTGGTGAAACAACAAAATTTTGCACAGCCAATGAAGCACCCTGGCCCACGATAACCAACCCAATATAGATGGCAATTGGCGTTATCATCGTCTGTATGTTGCCCCTGATGAGTTTGATGATCATCCAGACCGTCATGAGAACAGCCACTGCAGCCAGGATATACGCTTTCGGAATGTTGACGACATCATCCGTATAGCTTAAGCCGTTCACAATACTTTCCTGAAACAAATTGACCTGGGTCGTCGACAACGTTCCAAACGGCTGCAAGAGATGAAAACCTGCCAAAAGCAACCCAATCAATCCAAGCGTTATGCCAAGATGGAGTTGTGCCGATCGACTCATCCGATACATACCGAACACAGAATAGGCGGCAATTTCCACCAACAGGAAAAAGATACTCAAACCTAACAGGACAAAAACGACTAAATTCAGCATCGGCAAAACAAACACATAAAAGGAAACATCCAAACCAAAATATGGATCTGTCTGTCCAAATGAAGCATGATTGAGCAATTTCAGTGCTTGTTCCCAGCCGACCCCCTGAATGATACTGCTTCCGAATAGTCCGACTACAGCTGATATACCAAGCATCATCAGCATCATAGTCTTTCGTCTGTCCAGAATTGGCGGTAACTGACTTGAGTCAAAATGTTTTATGTACGAGCGACGAATCCAGTAAAGCGTTATAAATGTACCGATAGCAAATAAGACAAATCCGGCAGCACCCAACAGCACTTTACTTGTTAAAATGGTTGTAAAAACACCTGAAAAGTCAAGTGAATCCATCCAAATATAATCCGTAATCAGCTGCAGCGAAAATAAACCTGCTATCACTACCAGGATAATCGCAAGTACTATATATCCAATCCAGTTAAACTTCTTATTCCACGTTATTTTCCGGCCGCGGTTAGAACCGTTTGACCCTCCATCAAAAACATCCAATATTTTCTCTCCCCCTACTAACCTCTGAAAAATCGCATGTCACATCATGATTTCAGTAAAATCCTCATTACCATGATACATGACAAACGTTAGAATTTAAAATGATTGTTACTCATTCCTACGATTAATCTGGGGGAGAGGTTTCAAAAACTCAGGGATTAATTTTTATCATCATTTTTATCATGATGATTCTCTTTTTCATCTGTCAGAGTTTCCGAATCAAATTCCTCTGCAAATTCAGTCTGCAGTTCGCCGGCTCCTGGCGTTGTTTCACGTTCTTCAAACGCATCTTCTTCAAGGTTCTCGATCATATACGTATGTATGAACGGTTCACAGCATGTAATAAAAAAAGCTGCCATCAGGGAAGTCGTGGCAATTGGAATACTTGCTTCAATGAACAGACTCCCCAGCAGCCAAATCGACAGAAATGCCAGTGGAAAATCGGCAATCGAAGCAGTCACATTACCAAATCTGCGTAGTACAAATAAATCGCCGATGAGAAATGCAAGACCAGTTGTCAGCAAACTGATCCAAAATAAATTCATCACATCCGCATTGTAAAAAATACCAAATAACGAGAATACGGTAACACCAATTGCAAGCGCTTTAATACCCAATGTTTTTAAATAAACCATTAAAGATACCCATCCTTTCCAGAGTTCATCATATTTTAGTGTGGCTGAAAAGTATGGGAATATACATGACAGCGCGGCATCTGTATTCAACAAAAATAAAGTTGTATCATTTTAACGAGCGAAAGCTGCATTTTTCCATCCAAAATTCTACAGCTTTTCTAAAGGATCTTGAGGGTTGAAGCCTCTTAAGAAATCATATAATTCTTAATTCCCACCACGCAAAACAGACCATTTACCCAAACCAAAGATTTTTTCATGTCATAATTGTGACTTAAGATACTCGTTATTTTTTCATCATTCGGTATAGTTTAATAAGTAGAATATTTTGTTGAAAAATTACTTTAAAGAGAGGTGTCGTACATTAGAAGTTCGTAAACTTGGACAAATGTCATGTTAGCAGTGCTGGAATAGTAATCAATTGTCATTTTCAAGATACAAATGTTAATAATGTCGGTCAAAATTCTGTACTTTTTAAAATTAACAAAGTGAGGTGTAATGATACATGAAAAAAATATTTAACATTTTAATCAGTGCATTATTGATATTTAGTTTAATGCCTTTCTCAAATGTATCAGCAGAAATGCATCACAATTCAAAGAGTCTGGGTAAGCTAATAAGTGAACTAATATATTATTATGGGGAAGAAGCACATACTGACGTTTTAAGAACGCTCGACCTAATGGAGGAAGAATCCCCAGAAGATTATAAAATATGGCATTCAGTCATTGATCAGTGGGACTGGATTGAAAATGAAATGAAGGAAAATTTAAATGTAGCTCCTGATGGTTTGCCAGAAGATAACAAGCATGTATTTGTTGTCTTAGGATTTGCTTTAGATAATAATGGTGAAATGAAAGATGAATTAATTGGTAGACTAGAAGTTGCTCTAAATAGTGCAAACAAATACCCTGACGCTTATGTCTTAGTAACCGGCGGCGTAGAGAAAAACGGCTGGACTGAAGGCGATCGTATGCATGATTGGCTAGTGGATCACGGGCTTTCAGAAGACAGAATCATTGTAGAAAATGAAAGTTCAAATACTGTTGAAAATGCATCGAACAGTTTTGATATTTTGTACAATGATTATGATATTGACACATTTTCTATGATATCCAGCCAATATCATTTAAAAAGAGGAAGTGTATTCTATTACACCATGTCACAGTTAAAGGCCAAAGAATTTGACAAAGATCCTATTGAATTTTTAGGAGAAGGTAATGCTGGTTGGTATCGAGAAGATAAAACAGAAGAACCTTGGTCTTTAAAAATAAGAGGTATGTATCAAATTGCCGGTGTAGAGGAATCCAAAGATTTACCAATTTCTAAACTGGAAAAGCTAAATATTGAAGGTGACTTAGAGTATAGCTTAAATGAAAAATTAAATTTAACGGTTTATGCACAATATGATAATGGTTACCAGCGTGATGTTACGGAACCTTCAGATATTACAGGATTCAATTCAAATGAAATTGGTGATCAAGAACTTGAAATTCGTTATGAAGAAAACGGCAAAACAATCAATAAAAACATTACAGTTAGCGTTGAAGCACCGTCACTATATAGTATGCAACAACAGGTGGAAAGCTTACGGGACAAAGGGGAACTTGCTGATGATAATGTGGCAAGATCGCTGGATGTTCATCTTGCTGCAGTAAAGCGCTTTGAAGAAACAGAACAAACGGAAAAAGTGCTAAAACATCTGAATGGTTTTCAAAACCTCCTCGATTATCAGCGAGACGAAGAGCTTATTTCTGATGACGCTTACGATTTGCTGGAAAGTAACACAGAATATTTAATAAAAGAAGCATCCTTATGAGACATTTTCGGATTTTGGTTATCAAGGGAGCTTAAGTAATAAAAGTAAATATTGAGGCTGGGACAAAAGCATTTTTATTAAAGAAAAATCCGAACTTAAGTTGGTGCCTATGTCCCGCTCCGGAAATATACTTGGTGCTCGTCGTGTTGCATGAGGTGTCGGAGAAGCAGCACTCC